>Ga0315552_1000644_pt1 | contig 21659 bp, 21 predicted proteins | sample SalMarSW160170MG_2_FD_203102 | JGI IMG/M metagenome (GOLD analysis project Ga0315552, IMG submission 203102) | Salt marsh sediment microbial communities from the Plum Island Ecosystem LTER, Massachusetts, United States - Salt Marsh Sediment SW1601-70 ...
AAAGAGCATTTTGAGTTCCATTTCCTTGACGGCCTAATGGCAATGCTTCCATTGAATTCGCCATTTGCACAAATAATTGAACGCTTTTGCTTATTTCAGAAAAGGTCATATCAGTTACTTCATACTTGACTCTGGGGTTATTTTCGAGTGCTTCAGCGAGATAAACGTAATCTCGAAAATTACTTTCTAGATTATCTAATAGTCCCTTGAAATCTTGATTATTTAATAACGTATTAGATATTTCTGGAAATTGTGCAAGCACTTGAATTTGCTGTTGTCGAAGATTTACCTCTTTTTGTCGCATTATTCGCTGCATTGTGGAGTTTCCGCTCAGTGAAAATGTACGCTCTAAAATGCGATTTAGGCTAAGATACTGGAAGCCGATTTCTTTTCGATCCCTTTTTGATACTGGAGTTTCGTCTGAATGACGTGAGTAGAATACTCCACATTGGATTTCGTCATCCTTGAATTGAGAGGAGAAATGAATTCGAAGGATTTTCGGTGCATCATCGAAAATATTTGTGCCGGGAGCTGCATCAATTACATCCCCATGTTGGTCGATCGGCTCAACATGATCGCCAAAATACATCAGTTCGTCACCAGTCAATTCTGAAAATCTTAGCTCAACACGAATCTGGTCTTCTGGTGATTCGAATTTCTTGATGTAGAAATCATATTCTGATAATAGCCCGGCTCCATAATAAAATCCAGGATACAAAGTTAGGTTTAGGGCATCAAGTAGTGTTGTTTTGCAGGTATTATTTCCACCGACTAATATAGTCTTGTCAGACAAGCTGATAGCAAAGTTCTTTAGTCCGCGAAAGTTATGAATTGAGACACTAGAGAGTTTCATTTTTACCCCGAGCTTAAAGCCAATAATTCACTTCAATTTGACTTGCTTTTCATCCAGTTGCGAAAACCAACTTCATTTGTTATTAGTTTGTTTCAGTCCATTTTTCATCCGGAATGATGAATCAGGTGGCGAAGATATCCTCATCTTCCCGGAATTGTTCTCCAGGGTCCCGGATGCGGTGCAGATTTGGCTCATCCGTTCCTGCATCGGTGACAATGTACAGACAAAACTTCTCCTCAAAGTGGCGGGCTTTCTTCCACTCATTAGCCGACAGGTGGATGGCGCCAGATTGGGCCCGGGCTTTGACTTCGGTGTAGCGTATGTCGGTGAAGCTGCCCTCCTGATCGTATTGGGTCAAGCGGATGTCAAAACCGTGGTTTTCGCCGGAGACGTCTTCCGGCACCCAACCCTGTTTGGATTCGTACTCCATCGCCAGGCGCATGCCCACGGCTTCGATCTCGGCCAATCGTTCGGCGTCAATACCGGTATCAAGCGTTTCTGTGTTAGGTGTACTGGTGTCAAGTGCTCCTGTGGCAGGTAAACCGTTTCGATAGGGGGTTTCAGGCGTTTCACGGATCGCGCGGGCTTTTTCTGTGAGTCGCTCTTCTGGAATCGTCCCTACCGTCCATGGAATGACTCCCGCGTAGCCGGAGCGCGGTTCGAATTTCTTGACCTCCTCAGGAGTCGGGAGGAACGGAGCTGAAATGCGCTGGCCGGGCTAAATGTGCATTATCTTCACCTATGATTGAGATGGGATGTCTCTATGAAAGGCTCCATAAGCAAATTTTCCCATCTGAGATTAGAGGGCCATAAGGAACCAGGATGTTCGATGAAGGCGGGGGAGGCCTGTTAGAAGAAAAGAAAGTCCACCCTTGAGTAATGGGATCGCTGGGAAAGCAAAGCCGCCCAGGATCATTGGAGCAGGATGTCCTCTGCGTTTTAATGATTATATCTGTGAAAACGAAAATGGGGGATTATTTGTTACAGAAATTTGTCAGAATTTATGCCCCTCCTCGGCGGATGGGCGAAATTCGTCGGGATTGCAGGTCATGCGAGTGCGATTAATTCTAAAAACCCAACGGGATTTGACATGCTCCTTCCGGTTGGATTTGGTTTCGAGAAGATGAGGAACTGTCAATCGCCCTTCAAGCCGGGGTTAGTTCTCGGGTTATCTCGACAAGACCTCCAGGGGGTTGAGGTTGGCGCCCAGGCGCTTGTCGAAGATGTTGAGGTGGGTATGGTAGCCGCAATCCCGACCCCGGCAGGAACGACCGGCCATGTCGGTGGTGTAACCCAAGTTGCTTTCGAAGCCGACCACCTGGCCCAACCTGACTCTATCGCCGGGCTTGACTTTGTAGACGCCGTGCAGCAGGGTGATGGTGTAATCCTCGTTTTCGATCAGCAGGGTGGGGTTGCCGTACTGGTCTACGTAAAGATCCGTGATGACCCCGTTGATGGGCGATTTTATCTTGGCGCCTTTACCGGCGGTCAGGTCGATGGCCATGTGGCCATAGGAAAATCCGTGGAGACCCTGGGTAATGGTGTAATGATCGTAAGGGGCGGCAATAGCAGATTGATCCAGCGCTTTCCCATTTTTATCTTCGACCGCCAGGGGGTTTCCCAGCACGATTGGCATGACCAGTTGATGGGTGATAGGCGCGGACTGCCTGGCCCCTCGATCCTTGATGAGGTTGAACCCCATGAAGAGCAGAAAGACCAGGGCGACAAGCGTGAGCGCGTCCGGGCCGGTATTCCTGCGTAAACTTCGCGCATCCATGTCGGTTTATTGCCTATCGATTTACTACAAATAGGACTTACGCAGTTGGTGAGAGGATGGGGGTATTGGGGCAGGCAACGCCCGCCCCAATACCCCCGATTTTCCCCTGAACTGCGTAACCACTAACAAGAACATATGTTCTAATTATACTATGTTTTGGAACGGAGCTGGAAGCAGTTCGGTGAGTTCCCTGGAAACAGTCGATTAAAGCAAGAATGACCGGGAAATTCATTTCCCGATCACTTCAACGATCTCCGTTCGATTGTGACCCATTTTCAACCAGGCCGATATCTGGTATCCTGGTTCTTGGGTAAGCTGCGTGTAGCTCATAAGCACTCCTTTGACTTGGTAGTCTCTTGAGGCTTGTCCTACCGCAGCTTACCTCTTTCAACCATCGAAGTTGCACTTGTGAGTTGAATCTACGGGTGAAAGAAACCTCCTAGTCGTCTCGAGCGAGAGCCTCGTAAACCTGGTTCAGGCTGGCAGCCAGGTCATTGCGCTGTTCAGGGGTCATGGAGGTGATGATGGTTTGGTAGCGTTTGACGTGTTCGAACATCTCCAGGCACCAGGTGGGATCGTCGGCATATTCCCGCGCTAAAACGCCCAGGGCAAAGCCTCCCAGTAAAGTCAGGTTTTCGGTGTTACTGGCATCTATCTCGGGGAGAATCATGGGGAGATATTGCAGCAAGAGCGAGCGCCCTTGGCCCCGACGCAATCGCAGGGCGATGATGGCCATCACTTCGAGGCAATAGCGACCAGGAGATGCTGCCTCAACCGGCGCTCGGGCTAGAATTTCCTGAACTAGGTCGGATTCAGAATATCCGCCCGATCCAATTACCTCCAGGATTGCGTTTTTAGTTGCTTCCCAATCTTCGAGTGGTTTACCGCTCGAAAGCAGCATCCCGGCGAGCAATTGATGGGCTTTCTCGGTTGGAAGAAACACGATTTCAGAGCGACCAGGACCCTCTTTATCGCTTGCCAGACGGTATTCGGATCTGGCGAGACCCTTCTCTTCCAATAAACGCAACATATCATAGGCGGTAAAGCGATTGACTCCCAGGCGTTCAGCGAGTTCGGTGTAGTGCAATGGTTCGCCGGATTGCTGGTAGAGATCAAGCAGCTGGCGGATGAATTCTTCCTGGCGGCGGGTGAGTTTCATGAAATATACCCAAAAAAACCAAAAATTTGCTTGGAATTATATATGCGAGCGGGAGAGTTGTCAAGTGACCAACCTTCGGATCAGTAATTCTAAATATGACCTTTCTTAAGATGTCATTCCGAGCGCTAGCGAAGGAATCTCCCTCAAAGACGAGAGGATTGCTTCAACCCTGCGGGGTTCGCAATGACAAATTTAGAATTGCAGCCTTCGAATGGCAGGTAATAGGGGAAAATCACATATCCTGGAAGCGCGAATCCTCCAAATCGCGCTGCAATCGCTGCTCTTCGCGGAGGGCGGGCTCTTGGCTATCGGCGGCGGCCTGCCTGACCAGATCCTCTGCCTGCTGCAGCTGTCCAGGAGTGGCGCGCCTGACGATGCTCCACTTGCCGCAGTGAGGGCAGCGATCCAACTTCCCGGCCAGCATATTTATTCCCCACCAGTGTCGGGCAAATGGTCGCCCACACTTGGGGCAAACGGCAGCCCCGAGAAGGCCGTAATCAGCGGGTAGGTCTGGTATGGGTTGCCTGGGTTTGCGACGACCTAAAAACCAGGGAACCACCACCGCCAGGATGGCGACGGCCAAACCAACGCCCAAGATTGGCAGGGCAATTTTTAGACCTGCCTGCCAGCCCTGCTCGGCGGTCACGAAGTTCGGCCGGATCTGGTTGGATCCCAGCTCAGCTCCCTGGCTGGTATAACCGGTGGCGCTCAAGGTGTGCTGGCCTACGGCATAGCTTCCGGTGTTAAATCTCACCTGGAAGGGTGGTTGGTCGACTTCAGCGATGACCTGGTCATCGATCAGGAAGATCACCCGGCTCAAGTCCGCCGGGCCGGTAGCTTTCAGCGTAAAAGTCCCCTGGATCTCGTTAAAACCGGAATATCCAAAATCACGATGGAGGCTAACGGTGAGTTCCGAGGAGGTCTGGGCGGAGGCAGAAGCTACCAAGGTGCAGGATAAAAGGAAGGCCAGGAAGAGGGCCGCGAGCAAGGATTTGCGCATATCAACCTATTTCCAACGGGTGAGGATGGTCTCACGTTGGAAGAGCTGCACAGCCAGATAAAGCATGCCAAGATCGATGAGGGATAAAACCAGGGCAATGATCAGGATAATCTGCTGGTTGAGGAAGAACAACCCGGAGATCTGCCCAAAAAACAAGCCCAACACCGGGACGATAACGATCATGGAGAGCTGTTCGGCAACCCTGGGATCGTTCACCCGCGAGGAGACCATGACACTGGCGCTTACCGCCAGGATGGCGAGCAATGGGCCGACCAAAATCACGGCGATCAACCACATCGGATCGATAAGGGCGACGTAGACCTTGGGATTCGAGAGGATCAGGCGGGCTCCAATGGCATAAATGAGGAAGCCAGCCCAGGTGGCGCCAACTGCGGGGATGACGGCGGCGAGACTCTTGGCGGCGAGCAGCTCTATGGTGGTGATGGGGGTGGCCAGGAGGGGCTCGAGGCTATGCGTGGTTTTCTCACCGACGATGGAATAGGCCGCAATGGTGACCGGGATCGCCAGGGGCATCATCATGAACAGGATCATGAACTGGCTGACCATGTAGATCTGAAAACACTCTCCCGAGCTCAAGCCGGGGGGACAGATTTGGGAAAACTGGGCTGGCATATCGGCGGCAACCTGGTCGGCTCCGGTGGAGCGGGTAGCGTAAAGAATTCCCAACGGCAGGGCGGTGAGGATCAACGGCAAAAAAGCCACGGTAAAGAGCACCAAGCGATTACGGAACACCTCGGCCCACTCTTTGCGGATGACGGTCTTGATCTTATCCATGATGTTTTGAACCTTCAGGCGTTTTTGACGAGTTGTAAATAGACATCTTCCAGGGAATGGCGCAATTCCCCGACAAATTGCAGGTCAGCGCCGGCTGTTACCAGGGAGCGGATGATGTCTGGGTTGTGGCTTTCGGGATCGTCAAGGGTGACCAGCAGCTTGTTATCGATAAGGCGCACTTCTTGCACGAAGGGGAAGCCTTTGACTTGGGCAGCGAGGGCATCATCGGCCTGGCGCAGGTGAAAGACCACCTTGCGACCGAATAATTGAGAACGCAAGCGCGCCGGCGTATCCACCACCAACAGGTGGGTTTTGAAAACGCCGATGCGATCACACAGCCGGTCGGCTTCATCCAAGTTATGGGTGCACAGGAAAATGGTGCGACCCTGTTGCTTGATCTCAATGATGAAATCCCGCACCACACGGGCAGCTTCTGGATCCAAGGCGGCGGTGGGTTCATCCAGGAAGAGGGTGCGGGGCTCGTGAAGCAGGGCCCGGGCGATAGCCAGCTTCTGTTTCATGCCTTTGGAGAAGGTGCCGGCCGGGTCCTGGCGGCGTTCCCAAAGACCCAGCATACGCAGGTATTTCTCGATCTGGCCGAGAGGGTCTTTCACTTCGTACAAGCTGGCGTAAATTTGCAGGTTGCGCTCGGCGCTGAGATTATCGTAAAGGCCCGGCGTTTCGGTGAGCAATCCCACACTGCGACGGATTTCAGTATCCTGCTTCCCGACGGCGAAGCCGTTCACCCAGGCAGCACCGCTGGTGGGGCCGATCAGGCTGGTGAGCATGCGCACCGTGGTGGTTTTGCCCGCGCCATTTGGGCCGAGAAATCCGAAAACCTCGCCTTCGGGTATATCCAGAGTCAGGCCAGATACTGCCAGGATATCGCCAAATTTCTTGGTTAATGTTTGCGTTTTGATCATAGGTCCTTAATTGTAACGAGTTTTCTCAAGATTTTCAGGAGTTTCCGGAAGGTCAGCGATTTTAGGGATTTCATCTGGTGGGGGAGAGGGCGGCAAGACTGCATTCGCGTCTGTTTCAAGATGGGGCTGCCGCAGGAGGAAGATGAAAGCCAGACTGGCGAGAGCGAAAAGGCCCAGCGCGCCTTCGGTGATGTAGACTCCCCAAACGCTGACTGCGTACACGCTAAAGGCATCCACCAGGGCGTGCCAAGCGATCGCCAACCACAACCAGCGGCTTTGATGACGGATGAAGACCTGCAGCACCAGCACCGACAAAGCCACTTGAACAGGGAGCGCGAAGGCACGCTCGACGGCACCCAACAGAGTCTGGTACCAGGGAGCCGACCAGTAGGCCGCAATTTGTGCCTGAGCAGCTGCCACCTGGTCAGCGGGCAGCAGAGCAGACAGATCGGCGCCGCGCAGTGCGACCATCTGGATATAGGCGTATAAAATCAACACGCCGGTCAGCATGGCTTCGATTCCGCCATGACCGGCACCCAGGAGCAGGCCATTATTCCAGGAACGAGCGTCTTTAGCCCACCAGCGATAGGTAGCGTAACGGGCGAACTCTTCGAATAAACCCGCGCTCAAACCAAGTATGACGGCATTGAAGGGCGTCCTCCAGGTGGGTGGCGGCACTGGCAGCAGGCCTTGATTGAACAGCAGGGTGAGACCCTGGTTGAAGGGGATATGGAACACCTGGGAGATGACAAATGTGGCGGCTCCTATCCAATACAAACGCCAACTCAGGTGGAATTTGCGGGTCAGAAATAACCCTAAGCCAATGGCTAAGACGAAAACTAGCAGTCCATTAAGCAGGTGGGTGATATACAGGATGGTATCCAAATAAACCTCCTAGAGGGTTGCCTAAACCGGCAGCAACAGGATTCAAGGGAGCTTCTTTTCACAGATGCAGTTATATCTACTTTCACGATCAATTCTAATACAAGTGAGCATTTGCAGGGATTGTTCCTTGACGCTCATATTAGGCGATAATACAATCTGAGTAACAGAGAAATCTATCTCCTGTGGAGAAAAAATGAGCGTACCATCAGACGACTTCCTGGGCGAGCTCCGCCTGGGACGTGAATTGACAAAACCCAGCCAAGTGGCTGCCGGGGGATCCATTATCCTGATCGGCTTACTTTTGTTGTTGGTAGATCAAACCATAGCGCTGTTGAATACGCGGGCAGTGCTTGCCAGCTTGTTCGCAGCGGCTGTATTTGGTCTGACACTTTTGAACGCGGTAGAACTCTTGGCGGGCAGCCGAGAACGGGGGGGGACTTATGTGATCGTGCATGAAACCTTGGGTGGATTGCCTGCATTCCTGACTGGCTGGGGCATCCTGGCGGGAGGGGCAGCATTGACGGCGGCCTTGCTCAAAGTGGCAGCGCCGCTGTTGCTTGCCATGCTTTCTTGGGGAGGCGTGTCTGCCTCCGTGATGGCCCTGGTGGTTTTCAGCGGATTGGTGCTCTTACAGGTTTTCCAATTGATCCCCCGGCGGATCCAAACCTGGGTGGTGGCGCTGTTATTGCTTGCCCTGGTAGCGGTAGCATCTCTAAGCGCCTTGCCAAAGGTAAACCCTCAACTGTACCGCAGCACGAGACCGGTCGATTTAGGCGCTTTGGACCGGGCGGCTGCCTGGTTCTGCGTGGGGTACGTGGCTTTTGAGACCTTGTTGGCTTCCCGGCGACAAATCCGCGATCCCGCTCGTACATTACCAAGAGCACTCGTAATCAATTTAATTTTATGGGGGATGCTTTTTACGGTGGTTATCTTGGTGGTCTCGGGTCTCAGCCTCCCGGCTACCCCAGGTGATAACCTGCTCGTGAGCAAATTGTCAGCAGCCGGGTTTCTACCGGGTTGGGTAATCAGCGGTATAGCAATCACGGCTCTGGTGCTTGCAGCCAACGGCTGTCTGATGACCACCGCCCGTCAAATACACGACCTGAGCCTGGAAGGCGCTCTTCCGGCTAGTTTTCGGCGTGTGTGGGGACTTTTTCCCATGCCGATATCACTGTTCGGCCTGCTGGTTATCCTGATAATCCCTTTGGTGATTTGGGCACCGGTTGATTGGCTGGTGCATGTGGCGGCTGCATTATTTATCCTGGTGATGATGGTTCTGAATGGGACGGCGATCTACAGCCACCAGACTGAACCCGATCGTCGCCGTCCATTTGTGGTGCCTTTCTCACCGCTGGCTCCCTCCCTGGGAATCTTGTTGACTCTGGTACTGATCAGCTCGCTGGCACCCATCACCTGGCTGGCCGTGGGGATCTGGCTGCTGATAGGCAGTGGCTTCTACCTGGGGTACGCTCGTTATCACCAGGTAGTGGCCCAGGAAGGGGAAACTGTTTTCGGCCATATACGGCAGCCTGAATCTAAAGAGCGAGGTTATCGTATCCTGGTCCCTGTCGGGCCGAAAGAAGAAAGACATCTGATCCTGAGAATGGCAACCAATCTGGCTCACCAGCTTAATGGAGAGGTGATACCTCTGCAGGTGATCGCGACCCCCGATCCATTAGCCATCGACGAGGGTAGACGCTTAGCCCAAGAGCGAAATGTGCTATTTCAATGGTCTACCCGGGTTGCGGGCGATGTAGGTGTTCACATTCATCCTATCACGCGCCTGGCGCGCAATATCGCCGAAGGTATTATCGATACAGTGGCTGAAGAAGGATGCAACCTGGTGATGATGTCATGGTTCGTAACCAGTTCCGGACAGGATGCCCGTATCGGAGGTGTATTGAGTTCAGTGGTGCGCAGAACCCCCTCGGATGTGGCCGTAGTGGCATATCGTCCAGAAAGAGTACGGGTGATGAAAACAGAGGGTGGGCCGCGCTCATCCGGCGACGGCGGTCCTGCAGCTGAGGGAGAGGTAGGTTTTCACCCGAGACAGATATTGGTGCCGACTTCGGGGGGCCCGCATGCACCCTTAGCGATCCAGCTGGCTTTGCTACTCGCGCGGGAGAGCGATGCGACCGTAACGGCGGCTTATGTATCTAACCCCGAGGCTGAGGAGCAAGAGATCGCGGGTGGAAACCGACTCATCCAACAGACGATTGAGAAGATGAGAGAGCAATCTGCGGACCTGCCTTTTCCCAAAGAGGGAGAGCAGGCATTCAAGCAAATCGAAATTGAAGGCCGGGTGATCACCGCAGATAGTGTGATATCTGGGATTGCCGAGGCCAGCAAAGAATTTGACCTGATACTGATTGGTTCTTCAGAAGAGAGCCTGATAGACCAGATGCTTTTTGGCAGCATTCCAGAGGAGGTGGCTAAAGAAAGCTCATCACCGGTCATCATCGTCAAAAGCTATCCGGGCCTGCCGCGCTTATGGCTCAGGCGCATGTGGGACGCGTTATATGAGGCATTGCCAACGCTTGATGTGGATGAGCAGATTGAGGTTTACCGGAGCATCCACCGCGAGGCACGCCCGGATATTGACTTCTTCGTAATGATTGGCTTATCGGCGCTCATCGTTACATTTGGTTTATTACAGAATAGCAGCGCGGTGATTATCGGAGCCATGTTGGTGGCGCCACTATTTTCCCCATTGCTGGCAGTGAGCTTATCGATTATCCAGGGAAACGCACGGCTACTGAGGTTAGCGGTCGAATCGACTATTCAGGGAATCGCGTTATCGATTGGGTTAGCCTTCATCCTGGCGGCGATGTCACCGTTCAAGACGGCTACCCCAGAGATTATCGCTCGTAGCCATCCCAATTTATTCGACCTAGCGGTAGCATTGGCATCGGGCGCGGCGGGAGCTTACGCGGTCGCCCGCAAGGATGTGGCTGCTGCGCTCCCAGGCGTTGCTATCGCCGCGGCGCTGCTACCCCCTTTGGGTGTGGTGGGAATTGGATTTGCGATGGGTGATCTAGCTGTGGCGGGTGGAGGGGGCTTGTTATTCGTAACAAACTTAATTGCCATCGCTTTGGCTGGTTCAATCACTTTCCTGCTGTTGGGATTCAGGCCGGGCGCACATGGGATCCGCGAAGTTCAGCTGCGCAGAGGATTGGCCACGACGATCCTATTGTTCTTGCTGATCACTATTCCTCTAGGTTTTTTCTTCGTGCAATCCATACAAAACTTCCGGACTCAACAAGAAATTCAGAACGTCATGATCCAGCAGTCTAATGAGAACCCGAATATCGAATTGGTCAATCCGGACAATATCGAGGTTGCCTACCAGCGGGGGGAAGTATTGGTTACCGTTCCAATTTACACCACGGCGGCTGTTCCGGATTCTTTCGCTAAGCAATTAAATGATGACCTGAGCAGCGCGATCGGAAGAAATGTGCAAGTGCGGTTGGTGCTTTACACGATTGTTGAGGCGCCTCCGTAAACGGACTTTCTTTAGGTTTAAATTTAGTCAGACCTTACCTGGTTCAAGGATTTTTCCGTTAGTTATGGGCGGGTGAACCTCGATCCTCAAGGAAAATCCAGAGCGAAATAAAGTGGGGGTATGCGATGCTTGGATGGCAAGCCAAGACCTAGCGCCATGTCAGCGTTTCGATAATTGCTCTAGGGTGCGAATTTCACATCGGTAGGCATACCCGGTTTGAGCTTGCCAGCAGTATCAACGACGGATAATTCTATGGCATATACAGTGGTGCTGCGGTCTGCTTGAGTCTGAACGTTGCGAGGGGTATATTCGGCTTGATTAGCGATGCGACTCACTACAGCATCGAAGACTTCTCCTGGGAAGGAGTCTGAGGTAACCTGGGCTTTATCGCCGAGGCTGATTTGACCATAGAGATCCTCGGGGACGTAGATGGTGATGCGCAGATGATCCAATTCTCCGAGGGTCAGGGCAGGCACGCCAGGCTGGAGGACTTCACCGGGTTGGATGCCCCGCGTCATCACAGTGGCAGCCACGGGTGCGTTGACCACCAGCCTTTCTATCTGGAGATTGATCAGATCCACGTCAGCCTGCGCTTTTTGCATAAAAGCTTCGGCTTGGGCAACATAGGAATTGGACTGATCAAGACTGGCTTGGGCTTGATCCATGCTAATCTTGGCCTGGGTGACCGCGGCCTCAGCCTGCTGTAAGGAAGCATCGGCAACACGCACGCTGAGAGCATCAGGGCCACTCAGGAATTGGTTGTAGCGATCGAGAGCTATTTGGTAGCGTTGTTCGGCAATGGCCAAGCGGGCGCGGGCTTCCAAGACGTCATTGGTCATTTGCTCTGAAAGCAATTGGTCGTAAGCGGATTGAGCGGCATCCAATTCGGATTGAGCAGAATCGAAGACATCCTGGGCGTATTTTTCTAATTCGGGTTTGTCACGGGCATCCTTAGCCTGATCCAAAACGTCTTGCGCTACCAGAAATGCGGCTTGCGCCTGCGCTAAACGGGATTCCGCCTGGGCCAGGTCGGCATGACTGGAGTCCTGGATGACGGATTGAAAATTGGCGCGCTCAGATTCCAGATCTTTTTCAGCGGTTTTCAACTCAGCTTCGGCGGCGGTCATTTCTTCAGACTTTTCGTAGTACCAGACCGGTAGCTGAAATTCATTGGGCGTATCCACACTCCAAGCAGAATCACGTCTGGATTGATCCTGCGACCTGGCTGCGTTGAGGGTTTCCTGTGATTGCAATTGGGAGGCGTCTAAGCCCGCCTGGGCTGTATCGAGCTGCGCCTGCGCCAGTTTTAAGCCATATTCAGCGATTTTGCCCCCATCCTGAGCTGTTTTGAGGGTCGCCTGGGCAGCTGCAAGACCAGCAGTCGCCTGGTTCTGTTGAGCCTGGAGAAGTTTATCCTCAATTCGAAATAAGGCGTCTCCTGGCTGAACTTGATCTCCTTCGGATACGAAAACCTCAGCGATGCGCCCCCCGGTCTCGGCTGAAACGACCACTTCAACCGCTTCCACAACCCCAGAGGCCTGGATGCCCTGGTTATTACCAGCGGTCAAGGTTTGACAGCCTGGAGCAACAATAAGCATGGCTGGTACGAGTACTAACAGGATGAATTTTCGGATGGGATGCATATCAACCTCCAGATTTCTTAACGCTTTGATGTACTGCTGAAAATTCTGTGGAATTACGCAGTTGCAGGATTTGTCCGTAGGCCGTGGACGAGCCTGACCTGCCCAAACCCCAAGAAAACCTCAAATTACACACCTCATAAACTCATTAAAGGCAGCGAAACAGCCTCTCACCGAATGATTTACTCGAGAATAATAACTACTGCTTCAGCATAAACGTAGATACGATCAATCATCGCATACAAGCGACGAATACATCTTCCAGAGAAGGTTCAATAATGGTCATTTGACCCGGATCGATATTGGCCTGTCGCAGTTCGGCTGTGATAGCTTTTTTTATGGTTTTCATCTTGGGGGCGACGACATGGATCAGCGAACCAAATATCTCCAAATCCTCGACCGGCAACCTGCCGTCCTGACGGGCAGTTTTGAGAACCTTAATGGCCTGGATGGGGTCGGATGGTGAGATTTCCAAAACTCGACCCGGCATCATATCCGCTTTGATCTGAGTGGGGGAGCCGAGCGCGATCAGCTGGCCACGTTGGATAAAGGCCAACCGCTGGCAATGCTCGGCCTCATCCATGTAATGCGTGGTGATGAAAACGGTGATTCCCATGGTGATCAATTTGTAGAGCAGGTCCCAAAAAGCTCGACGAGAGATAGGATCTACCCCCGCAGTGGGTTCGTCCAAGAAGAGCACTTCTGGCCGGTGGAGAATAGCGGCGCTGAGCGCCAGGCGCTGGCGCCAACCTCCAGCCAGATCTTTGGTACGAACCTGTTGGCGACCCTTTAAGCCAGCCATTTCGAGGGCTTCCTGGATGCGCTCCCCTAACTGGGCGTTGCTTAAACCATAAGCATTACCATAGAAGCGTAGATTCTGCTCTACCGTCAAATCGTTATAGAGACTGAATTTTTGAGACATGTAACCGACGCGCGGTTGAATCTTCTCGATATTCTTTTGCACCGGCATACCCAGCACTTCGACCGTTCCGCTGGTGGGCGTAAGCAACCCTAACATAATTCGGATGGTAGTGGTTTTGCCGGAGCCGTTTGGTCCGAGAAGACCGAAAATTTCACCCTGGTAAACCTCAAAGTCAATAGCGTCCACGGCAGTGAAATCACCGAAACGTTTGGTCATCTGGCGGACGACGATGGCGGAAGTTTTATGGTTCATGGTTTCAGTCCAACGCCCGGCGGACAAAGCGCCAGGAAAATGTACCAATCACTACTCCAAGGATGGCCAGGGCTAATACATGAGGCCAGAGTACGTCCAATCCTGCCCCTTTGAGCAGGAGTCCACGCAAGATTGAAAGCCAGTGGTGAGCGGGTACAAGGTTGGCGAAGTATTGCAGGGCTTTGGGCATGCCCTCCACGGGGGCGGCATAACCGGTGAACATGAAATCGGCCATACCAACCAACATCACCAGCAGGAAAGCTTGGTGTTGAGTGCGGGCGATGACTGAGATGACCAGACCCTTACTCAACTCGACCAGGATGTAGCCAAAAGCCAGGATGAACAGCAAGAGCAGCGATCCACGTACGGGGACCCCAAAGGCGAAATGCACCATAGCCAGCATGAGCATGAAATCACTGAAGCCAATGATGACAACGGGGACCGATTTACCGATAATGATTTCTAGAGACGAAAAAGGCATGACAAGCAGTTGTTCTAAGGTTCCCAATTCGCGCTCGCGTGAGAATGCCAATGCTGCGAAAAGCAAGATAGTGAATTCCAACATCAATCCGAGTTCAGCGGGAGTGGTGTATAGCGCTTCACTGAGGGCTTGGTTGAACCATACCCGCAGGCTAGGGTTGAAGCCTGAAAACTCTTGGGGGTTCAAACCCAGGCGTTGGATGACGATTTTTTCTCCTAAATCACTGACGAGACCCTGAACGGCGCGCAGGGCCGCGTTAGCGGGAATACTCTCGGCGCCATTGAGAATAACGAATAGGACGGGCTTTCCTTGGGCGGATTCCAGCTGCTGGCTGAAGTCGGGGGGGATGATCACGGCGGCATTGATCTTTCCCCGGTCGAGAGCGTCTTGGATGGTCTGCATGTCTTGGACCTCGGACTGCAGATGGAAAGTCCCGGTATTCTCAAGCTGGATGACAAACGAGCGGCTGGCAGCACTTTTATTCTGGTCGAAAACCATCAAGGGTAGATTTGTGATGGGGCGGGAGGTCGCCCAGCCGACCAGCAGTAGTTCGGTGGCACCGCCAATCAACATAAAGGCGGGCATCCACCAGTCGTTGCGTAAGTGGATAAACTCTTTGATAACCAAAGACCAGATACGTTGCAACATAATGACCTCAGCCTAGTTTCTTGCGGAAAAACAGGGCGGCGATACCCGTGAATGCAACGCCCAGGAAAGCCATCATGACAGCATAAGGCCAGAGTATGTCCAAGCCAGCGCCGGGCAGGAATACGCCGCGCGTGATAATGGCATAATGGGTGCCGGGAAGCATCATGGCTTCCAGGCGCATTTCTTCTGGCATGGAAGCCAGTGGGAAGAAGATTCCGGTCAGGAAGAAACCGGGGAAGAAGATCACCAGGAAGGAAAGCGCAAGTGCGGCGGCCTGGGTGCGCATAAACACGCCGACCACAATACCCATACTCAACACAGAAAACAAGAAGATGACAGACAGGCCGAAAAAGAGAGCAAAATTACCATGGAATGGGACATGAAACCATGCCAACGCCAGGGCAGGGATCATCACTACGTTTGCCAGGCCGACGAAAATGTAGGGAAGCATCTTTCCCAGCATGAGTTCGGCGCGGCTGACGGGGGTAGCCATCAATTGTTCGAGGGTACCATGCTCGCGTTCATGCGCCAGGGTCAGAGCGACAGAGAGGGCCGGGAAACCCAGAACCATCGAGATCAGGCCGGGGATCAGGTCGTTGCGGGGTTTCATGCTGGGGTTGTACCAGGTGCGTATACGCAGATCGAGCGGTTGGAGCGACTCCAATGGGATGCCCAGGGCTTGTATCTGTTTTGTCAGCGCCTGGTTAACGAATTCCTGGGCACGGGAGGCGATATGATCTACGGCGAAATTACCGGATTCGGGCTCAGTACCGTCAATAATCACTTGAAGCGGCATACCCTTTAGGGCAAGAATATCTCGAGCAAATCCAGAGTCGATGATCAGGGCGGCCTTGATCTGGCCTTGCATCAGTAGGGAATCGATCTCCTGCATGGAAGCTGCATAGGTGTAGAGATCCAGGTCTTCTCCGGCTGTTATCTGTTGGACGAAGCTGGTTGAAGTCGAGCTGCGGTCGAAGTCTAGTACCGCGATAGGGACGTGTTTTATGTCTACTGTAAGGGCATAAGCCATTAACAAGAGCAACAGGGTTGGGGTGAAAAGCACCAGGATGAGGGTGGTGCGGTCGCGGATGATATGGTGGAATTCTTTTCGGGTGATGGCCCAAATGTGCCGAGGTGACACTTCAACCCTCCATCTTTCTGATCAGTGAGATGAAAGCCTCTTCCATGCGAGCTGGGGCTAGGCGGATGCTACGGTAAGCCAGCTTATTCTTCTGCAAAGCCTTCTCGATCTGAGGGAGACGTTTTTTACCAGAATCGACCAGCAGGTGCAGGGATTCGCCATAGGTCTGCACTTCCAAGACACCCGGTAAGTTGAGTGCATTTTCTTGAGCGACCTGCCAATCATCAGGCTGTAGCTCGATAACCTCACCCTCAATTCGATCCCGAATCCGCTGAGGCGTGTCGCAGATGACCATGCGCCCAGTGTACATCAACCCCACCCGGGAGCAGCGATCAGCTTCGTCCATATAAGGGGTGCTGACGACTATGGTGGTGCCATCTAAGTAGAGTTCAGTCAAAATATCCCAGAACTCACGGCGGGAAATAGGATCGACTCCGGTGGTGGGTTCATCCAGTAGTAGGATTTCGGGCTGGTGGATGAGGGTGCAAGCCAGCGCCAGTTTTTTCTGCATGCCGCCGGAAAGGTTAGCTGCCCGGCGATTTTTGAATTCGGTCAATCCTGCAAAGGAAAGAAGTCGCTCGGTTCTGGCCGCCAGATCGGCGGGGTTTACGTCGAAAATCTCAGCAAAAAACTGCAGGTTTTCCAGCACCGAGAGATCTGCATACATGCTGAATTGTTGGGCCATATAGCCGACATGTGGTTTTATTGCTTCGGGCTGGCGCGCCAAATCGAAACCAGCAACGGTGGCGGAGCCAGCGCTGATGTCAAGCAAACCAGCTAGCAGACGCAAAGTGGTGGTCTTACCAGCCCCATCAGGACCGACCAACCCGAAGAGTCTGCCGGGCTGGATGGACAAATTCAGAGCGTCCACCGCCCGTGTAGTTTTAAAATCGCGGGTGAGATCGTGGGTCTCGATAATCGCAGTGCTGCTCATGGAGTGGGTATCTACAGTTATTTTACGCAAGGTAATTTATCAAGAAGATGGCCGGGCGGCTCTACTATCTCTTGGCTAAGCGGATAACCCACAACACGAGCAGGGCACCCAAGGCTGGTTCTAGAGCGACACCCAAATACTTCATTGTGTCGCTGAAGCCCATAGCCGGGATGACGAACCAGTCAATCAGGCCAACGGCAACCGCAGTAATCACTGCAGCAATATAATCACCGCTGATACCGATCGGGTGGTTATCTTTCCAGATCAGACCAGCCACAGCACCTATAATCAAACCTACCACTACCATTACGACCAGCAAAATGATGATATCCATGTAGGCCTCCGATCTCAGTCTTCTAGGGTACGGTGTTTTTACGGAATTTGCCCAGATGAAGGGTTTGTTAATGTGTAGGTGATCGATAACCAGCCACCTATTAAAAAAATAAAATGGTAAATTCCCATCTATTCAGTTTTCTAAACTGACTGGTCAGTCGGTTATATTGTATCCACAAAATTGGAACCTGTCAAGAATTTTACAAAGCAGAAGATTGACAGGTGGTGACCCACCATACGAACCTAAAAACGGTCGCAAATCGAGAGATACTCGTAAAAGATCCTCCACGTACTTATCAGCAGACATCTTTCAGAGGACGCCCTAATCTAATTGGGAGCGTTCATGAGATATTTGAATGCATTGGTCAGGTTCTTGCGAACCTGCAATTGCCAGGAAGGAATAATCTGCAGGGGTTTAAGTTCCAAAGAATGCCTGGCAGATTGGTAGCCGGTCTCATAAAGATAACCGGCCTGGCTATAATCCCAGAAAGAAACCCGGGGAGGCACGGAGAGGGCCATAACACGCAAGGCTACCCCGGTCGACCTGGCCCAGGCAATTTCAGCTTGGGCTTGATGGTCAGACATTAATGAAAGGGCATACCCACTGATGGCGATTAAATCGTTGGCAGATTTGGGGGAACCCATGCCTCCCTGAACATCCAAAGCGATCAACTGAGTCGCGCCACGTTCTATGGCAGCCCGAATTGGCAGCTTGGAAATCAGACCACCATCGAAGTAGCGATAGTCACCCACCCGCCAAGGTGGAAAGTAAGGGGGCAGGGCGGTGCTGGCCATAGCACCATCCAGCACGCGATCTTCCGGGTGATCCCCAAAGGCGATAAGTTCACCGGTTTCCAGACAAACTGCCATGGCATAGGCGGGTAAGTCATGCAGACTGGCCAGCTGGCTAAAAGACCCTGCCGAGATGGGGAGTTGGTCTTCGATGAATTGGACGAGCGGGTCAGCGACCACCAGGCTCTCTTGACGGGTGAGAGCACGCCGGATTCCAGCGAGCAGAGTGGGCTTGCCTACATATTGGGGACCGACATTCTCCCAGAGTTCCCGCAAACGGCACACCCCCTGCTCGGTGGGATCAGAGGCGATATGGATGGCATTTAAAGCACCGGCCGAGGTACCCACAACGATATCGGGCCTAAACCCGGTTTCAAACAAGGCTTGAATTGCTCCAGCCTGCATAGCACCAAAGTTTGCAGCTCCGCTTAATACCAAAGCTAACACTCCAAACTCCTTTCGTTACTTAAAGGTCGATTACTTGGTTTTAATCCAAACTGGTTGCTGATGAGTTCCTCCTCAGCCAACCAAGCAGCTTCCATAGAGCTGCGAAAACAGCTACAAGTAGAGGCCAAACCCAGACCAGGTCCGCTCGGAGGGGAGGTGGGGTGGGTTGATCGGTTGGGTCGAAGCGAAACCAGTAGATGCGGTCTTTATTGGCGAGCACCTCGGCGGGATTGTTTTGGATATCGAGCGACTGCAGATAAAGTTTCAATAAGGGCGGGTCACGCCGTAAGAATAATTCATAGACATCAAGCATTTCCTGATCATCGCTAACCCGCACAGCGATAGCAGCCTGATTTCCATCGGAGGTTTGTATGGTGACACGAGCATCCGAAAGAATGTTTTTATACCAATCAGACCTCGGACAAAAGGCACATGGCGCGTATTTAACCCCATTCAACCTGTGATATTCGACCATGGTATGACGTGGCAATCCACTGCGACGACCCGTATGGGTGATCAGCATGATGACATGGTCGAAGATGGGTGCCAAACCCAAACGCCACAGGGTGATAGGCGATTTAAAAAGAAATTTACGCCAACCTTGGACCGGGTAGGCCATGAGACCTTTCTCCTTTGATTGGTTAATGGTTTCCATAATAAGAACTCCTGATCTGGGTGGTTATAACCTGCTCCAACACCCTATCCAGAGGTCTCTCTCAGGCTCTTTTTGGATAGAATGCTGGCTTTGGTTAAATCATGCAACTCAATCCAGTTTTTTTTCGACTGACCCTTGCTGTTCCAGGCGATTGGAGCAAAGGATCAATCCTTATGAGCAAGGACAATCTCGCTGGGTACCGCCATCTGGATAATCACCTGCCTTTGCATCAGGGTGAAACCAGCTTGTTGAACCAAATCGCTCAGCTGCAAGGGCCGGCAACCTCCGCAGGCGAAAGGGCTGACAGCATAAGCCAACTTCCAGGCAGTAACCAGGGCGCGGCTGGGGATATTCACCCCTTCGGTGAGGGCCAGGATGAGCAGACGACCACCCGGACGCAAAATTCGCCAAAATTCCCGTAAAATCGTTGGGATATCCCTGAGAGGCATTAAATCCATGACGTAAGCAGCATATATTTGATCAAAACTCTCTGAAGCGTAGGGCAGGTAATGGGCGTCGGCGCGGCAAATTGGGGTGCCAGTACGCTGGCTTGCAAGTCTGACCATTACTGGAGAGATATCCATTCCAAAGGCGATGCTCTGTGAACCAATGGCGTCCTGAATGCGAGCGTGCTCCTGACCGGTGCCAACGCCTACATTGAGCAGATACTGACTCGCAGTGGCGTCAAGCAATTGGCGGGCGTGTTCTTTGGCACGAGCCTCGTACATCTCGAAGATGTCGTATCGTGCTCCGATCCGATCATAAAAACTTTGGGCCTGATGGGTGGGTAAGGTTTCTTCTATCATGACTCACCAAATATTCAGGATCTTTGGGAATCCCCGTGGTAAAGGTTAGATGTGGGGGTGTTGGGCGGGCTCTGTGCCCGCCCAATACCCCCACATATCTAGATATCTATCCCATCACGGCAAATCCCAGAGAGCCAATATTCATTGCGGTTTATTCATGGCCAGGTTGAGCGACCTTCAACCCATCGAGCAGCATAGATACTCCAGCCAGGATGTGTTCATCCAGGTTCACAGTGTCAGGGTCGGCAACCCATAATAACACGGTACCCTCATAAATTGCACTAATTGCAATGGCAGCTTGTCTGGCACTGACCGGGCGAAATTCACTTTGATCAATGCCTTGTTGGATGAGAGGCGCGAGAATATCTATGTAACTGCGGAAATAACTTTGTAGAGCCTGACGAACCTTTTTTTGCCGGAAAGCAAGCGTATAAAACTCATAGGTGATCGGTATCAAGCTGGTCATACCATGGAGATCGTCTATTGCCCGTTGAGTTAATTCCAAGAGGCGTTCGCTAGCTGTTCCCTGGGAGGTATGTAAGTCTCGTAGATGGGCTAACTCGCCTTCGAACATACCATCCAGTATAGCCTTTATAATGTCGTCCTTGCTCTTAAAATACCAGTACAGGGTCCCTTTGCTCAAGCCTGATTCGGCCACGATGTCATCCATGCGGGCATTATTAAATCCCAGTCGGGCAAAAACGGAGGTGGCTGCATTCAGGATTTGTTCAACACGTTCTTGGCTGACATCAGGACGAGGTGACATTGGTTACCTCCAAATCACTTGGTTGGATAGCCATCAACACGCCATTTTTAGGATGTACTGTGACTAGCGGCTCAATTACCACGGGATGAGCGGGCATTAATTGCAGGCGATAAGGGGGAATGATGGTCGCCAGAATTCTTTACATCATTAAGGGAGGCGATTTGTCCGGACACCGTGGCTCATAGCTAACGACAAGTTGATTTCTAAACTGACCAGTCAGTCGGTTATAGAATACAGCTAATTTGAGAGCACGTCAAGAGTTAGACAGGATTCTGATCTTATCTCCAAAGCCGGCTCCTGAGCCGCCATAAAGTCGGTGGTGTATAATCGGATGTGAGGAAAAACGGGGAGATTTTATCAGTGGAGGTGGAAAATGGCGAATACTGTGCGGGATTGGATGAGCAGTCCAGTACTGGTGGTAGATCCTGATACTAGCGTTTCTTACGCATTGACCTTGATGCACCGGCGAAATGTACATAGTTTAATCGTCAACATCAGCGATGATAATTTGACATACGGCATAATTACCAGCACCGATATTCGCGATAAAATCATTGCGGCTGAATGCAACCCTTCAGAGACAAAAGTGCGCGAAATCATGACGGCACCAGTGATCACGGCGAGACCAGATTGGTCGTTAAAAGAGTGTTCAGTCAAAATGGGTGAGTAGGATATCCATCACATGCCGGTGGCGGACATGGGAGGTGAGTTGATCAGTATCATCTCGGCGACTGATATCTTTATGGCTGCCGAGGATATCGGTTGGGGAAAGGGTAATTAAGCAAGCAAATTAACAATTGAGCCCGGTGTAAAAAGCCTGGCAAGAAGCAAGCAAGGGGCATATGTGAGAGAAAGTTCAGCCCGGATTTTATTAAATTAAACGCCAGGGATATTGCCTGGCGCTAAGTTCACTGCCAAGAAGTCCAGCTGGAGTGATCTGGTATAATT
>Ga0315552_1000651_pt1 | contig 21495 bp, 16 predicted proteins | sample SalMarSW160170MG_2_FD_203102 | JGI IMG/M metagenome (GOLD analysis project Ga0315552, IMG submission 203102) | Salt marsh sediment microbial communities from the Plum Island Ecosystem LTER, Massachusetts, United States - Salt Marsh Sediment SW1601-70 ...
ACAAGCTATATCATCGGGATACTATTCGGAGCGATTCTCGGCTATTACGGCGGGAAAGTGGATTTTCTGGGTCTTCGATTCATCGAAATTTGGGCTTCGATTCCTTTTCTTTTTACGGTAATGGTTATCTCTTCTATCATGATTCCTAATTTTACAATACTGGTTGTAATTCTCTCGTTGTTTTACTGGATATCCATGGCAAGATATATAAGAGCAGAATTCTTGCGCGAAAAATCCAAAGATTACGTGCAGGCTGCTATGGCTATTGGGGTGAGCGACAGAAGAATAATCTTTTCCCATATTCTGCCAAATTCCCTGACCCCCGTAATTTCATTCCTGCCCTTTACCATTATTGCCGGAATAGCCGTCCTTGCGTCGCTTGATTTTTTGGGATTCGGGTTACCCGAACCAACGCCAAGTTGGGGACAGCTCTTATCACAAGGGATTTCCAATTTAAGCTCCTGGTGGCTCACTCTCTCTCCCATGGCTGCCATGTTTTTAACTCTTATTCTAATCGCGTTCATAGGTGAGGCAGTTAGAGAAGCTTTAGATCCCAAAATTTACTCGAGGATGAGATAGTTATAATTATGGGAAAGAAACAAAAAAACGAATTATTAAAGGTTGAAAATTTAAAGACTCATTTCATGATTGAAGAACAAAAAGCAAAAGCAGTAGATGGTCTGGACTTCCACGTTTTTGAGGGGGAATTTCTCGGAATAGTCGGAGAATCAGGTTCCGGTAAGTCGGTTACCGCTTTATCCATTTTACGCCTCATTCCGGATCCTCCCGGAAAAATTTCAAGCGGTAAAATCTTTTTCCGAGGCAAAAATTTGTTAAAGCTTTCCTGGGAAGAGATGCGAAAAATACGCGGAAATGAAATATCGATGATTTTTCAGGAACCAATGACATCTCTAAATCCTGTATTTACTGTAGGGGTTCAAATAATGGAACCTCTTATGATACACAGAAATATGAATAAGAAGGAAGCAAGAGAAGCTGCCATACAAATGCTTGAAAAAGTAGGAATTTCATCTCCTGAACTGCGGGTAGATGATTATCCTCACCAATTTTCGGGAGGAATGAACCAGAGAGCAATGATAGCTATCGCTCTTTCCTGTAATCCCAGCCTTTTAATAGCCGACGAACCTACAACTGCGCTTGATGTAACCGTACAGGCTCAAATACTTGAACTTATGACGGAAATAAAAAATAAAGAAAAGGAATCCGCAATTCTTCTGATCACTCATGATTTGGCTGTTATAGCGGAAACCTGCGATAGAGTTATGGTTATGTACGGCGGCAAAATACAGGAAGTTACAAGTACGATAAATTTATTTGAGAACCCTCTTCATCCCTACACAAAAGGTTTGATGGATTCTATTCCTTCGTTAACAAAGAAGAAAAAAAGATTAAACGTGATACCGGGTAATGTACCCGGCATCTTGAACTTACCCCCCGGCTGTCCTTTTAACCCCCGCTGTAAACACAGAATGCCTGTCTGCGAAAAGAGCGTCCCTGAATTATTAGAAGTTGAGAAAGGGCATTCTGTACGATGCCATCTTTATAACAAGGAAGGATAGAAATAATGAGCCAATTCAAGAAGAAAAGATTAAATTTGCTGGAAGAAAAAAATAAACTTATCCGGATAAACGGTAAAGATAAGAAAATTTTGCTCGAAGTAAAAAATTTGAAAACATACTTCCCCGTATTAGGCGGTGTTTTCAGAAAAGTTATAGGATATATTAAAGCGGTAGACGACGTGAGTTTTTCTATAAACAAAGGAGAAGTTTTCGGGCTCGTCGGCGAAACGGGATGCGGAAAATCTACAATAGGAAAAACTCTCGTCAGGATCCTCAATCCCACTTCCGGAGATATTTTCTATTATGATGAAGAAAAGCTGGAAAAGGGTAACAATCAGAGAGTGAAAATTGCCCTTCCAAAATTAAACAGAAAAGAACTCACGGCTTACCGTTCTAAAATTCAAATGATATTCCAGGACCCTTATTCTTCACTCAATCCGAGATTTACCGTAGGAGATATAATAGAAGAACCTTTAATTGTCCAGCGAGGAAAAAATAAAGAAAACAAAAATATAGTAAAAGACCTTCTTCGAAAAGTTGGAATGAGCGAGGAACATATTTACAGATATCCTCATGAATTCTCAGGAGGGCAAAGACAGAGGATAGGAATCGCGCGCGCGCTGTCCACAAATCCAGAACTTATAATTGCCGACGAACCGGTTTCAGCACTCGACGTCTCGGTTCAGGCTCAGGTTATAAATTTAATGCAGGATCTGCAGGATGAATTTAACGTAACCTACCTTTTTATATCTCATGACTTATCGGTAGTAAGACACATAGCTCATAGAATAGCCGTAATGTATCTGGGATACATTATGGAAATGGGTCCAGCCGAGGAAATCTATAATAATCCTCTAAATCCCTATACAAAAGTATTATTATCCGCGGTTCCTGAAGGCAATCCAAGAAAAAAAGCAAAAAAACAACCACTCAGAGGAGAGGTGCCTTCTTCCCTAAATAAGCCAAGCGGCTGTCCATTTCATCCCCGCTGTCCTATTGCCCGCGATATATGCAAAAAAGAAGACCCTCTTTTCGAAGAAAAGGAAAAAGGGGTCTTTGTTAAGTGTCATTTCCCGGGTAAGTTTTAGCCACAGAGAACACACAGATTTTCTGTATTGTTTTGAACCCAACCCTTTTACCCTAAATAATAGCCACTGATTTTCACGGATTAGCACGGATTACCCTACCACCCATCCAGTAATACTTTTTTGTTTTTTAACATCAAAATATTTTTTTGATCAGTGTTTATCTGTGTTCATCCGTGGTCAATTCCTTTTTTTATATTCGTGCTGTTCGTGTGATTCGTTGTTCCTTGTTTTCAAAGCGGAACTACTGCATATTTGATACGTCTTTATTAATAGAGATAAACGACGCCGGAGGCGAAAATGATAAAAAAATGGCTTTTTATAATTCTAACTTTAGCTTTTATTCTATCCTGCTCAAAAGTAGGGAAAACAACCGAGGCAAGGGAAGAAAGCGGGGTTTATATAAGCAGTGAAAAAGAGGTAAAAATGGGTAAAATTTCTAAATCGGAAGAAGAATGGAAAAAAGAACTTCCCCCTGATGTTTGCTATATTATGAGAGGAAAAGGTACGGAAAGACCTTTCTCGGGTAAATATTACAAAAACAAAGAAAAAGGAACGTATGTCTGCGCCGCCTGCGGAAATGAACTTTTCAGCTCAGATTCAAAATTCGAATCAGGTACAGGCTGGCCAAGTTTTTATGAAGCAATTGAAAAAGGCAAAATAGAGACAAAGCCGGACTCGACAGGAGGAATGATTAGAACGGAAGTTCTTTGCGGTAGATGCGGAGGACATCTTGGACACGTATTCGACGATGGCCCTGCTCCAACGGGGAAAAGATTCTGCATAAATTCCATATCGCTTGATTTTAAGAAGGAATAAAAAAGGCAGGGTTGTACACCCTGCCTTTTTTATTATAACTATACTGTTCTATCTATTTAATCAAAGTGATTTTTGTACTTGTAGCACTTTTCTCATTTGCTTTTAAAACACATAAGTACACACCATTCGAGACAGGATTCCCCGAATCATCTTTCCCATCCCAGATAACGGAGTTTTTACCCGCTGACACCTGCCCGCTTGCAAGGTTCATAACGTGATTTCCAAGAATGTCATATACATCCAGGGATATATTTTGCTTCGCCCCAAGGATATATTCTATGGAGGTTCGGCTGGTGAATACGGATGGGATGGCTCCTAAAAGAGATGCTTCACTCTCATCCGGGATGGTTTCTTCGATGCCACTCGGCCACTGACTTATATCGAACCAAGCTCCCTGGGTAGAATCATCTACATATATTATTCCGTAACTGTTTGTTGCTACACGTTCTATTGAGGGTTTTATCCAAGGATTTGCATCATGCTCGGAGAAAAGCGTCGCAGGGCTCCAGGCTCCCGAAGGATAACCCCTATACCTATAAAAGCAACCGTCGCGAGAAGGGGTAACAGCTCCAAACCCTTCTCCTTTTCTTGCTGTAATATCACTTACACCATATGTCTCGGTAGTGATAGTTGAATCAAAAACAGAGCCTTCGGGAAACCAGTTGAGCCCTCCGTTGTAGGAAGTGCAACTTCTAACCGAATAATATAAGTCTCCACCTAGATATGAATAGAGAACCATGATAATATCATTGTATGCCCCTATTGAAGTTTTTCCAGTTGTAGGCTCGTCATCGAGAGGCCCATAGGATGTGAAGGTAGCTCCAACTGAACCTGCAAAAGCTCTATTATTAGTATTAATATAAGAACACCATACATACTCACTCGAATACCCTTCATTACAGCATGCATCGAGACCGCTTAACGCATTATCAACACCTGGCTCGACCGTTGTCCAGGATGTTACAGCTGTATCGGACCAGTAACAGCGGAGAGAATCATCATCTGTAATGGCAAAACAGTAAAGTCTTGTGGGTGATGATATATCTTCCGTAGAAGCTAGTGCTATCTCTCGCACACTTACTCCTTCATTGAACACCAATCTATAGCCATAAGAATTATCGGCAGTTCCATCGCCAGTATTGTATCTACCTATGAAAACGGCACTTCCGGTTACGTGTGCAACATAAAAATAGTCTTTAAAAACAGCTGCGTCGATATCAACAGCATCCCACCCTACGGAAGTGATCTGGCTCCAAGTTTTGCCCGTATCGACAGATATATGTACGGTCAAAACACCAGTCCCGCCATAAGTGCTATTAAGCGCGGCAAATAAATTTCCGGTAGAATAATCCACATCAAATACTACAGCGTTAACAGAATCCCACTCTGCAATCCTAATATCATCTCCCCATCTTGTTGATGATAAAACTGTTTGCTTACCTTCGGCATCTTGTAAAAAAAAGACGGAATGTATTAGTAAAAAGCAAACAAAGAATACACTATACTTCTTCATAAGAATCTCCTTATTTTATAATAAAATTTTCACTTTCTAAAATTATCTACCTGAGCAGTGTCAGTTTTTCTACATCTTTACCACCGCTTGTTTCCAGCACGCAGAAATACATACCGCTAGCAACAGGATTCCCCGAATCATCTTTCCCATCCCAGATAACGGAGTTTTTACCCGCTGACACCTGCCCGCTTGCAAGGTTCATAACGTGATTTCCAAGAATGTCATATACATCCAGGGATATATTTTGCTTCGCCCCAAGGATATATTCTATGGAGGTTCGGCTGGTGAATACGGATGGGATGGCTCCTAAAAGAGATGCTTCCCTCTCATCCGGGATGGTTTCTTCGACGCCACTCACCGGCCATTGACTTATATCGAACCAAGCTCCCTGGATTGGAGCATTCACATATACAATTCCGTAACTGTTTTCTGCTATGAATTCAATAGCGGGTTTAACCCGGGGTTCCACCAAACCATCGGTAAAATGTACCGTGTCACTCCACACTCCGGCAGGATAATCCCTATACCTATAAACACCATAATTGTAACACGTCATAACAGCTCCAAAACCACCCCCCTTCCTTCCTGTAATGGCACTTCCGCCCCATGAAGTAGCATTCGGACCAAATACTGTCCCTTCGTAAGACCAACTATCTCCCCCATCATAAGAAACACAACTATTGACAAAGAATGCGAATTCTCCGCCACAGTAGGGATAGAGGACCATAACAGTATCTCTATATGCGCCTATAGAGGTTATATTGAAACCACCAATAGGATAATCTACATCAGTGAGAGGGCCATAGGAGTTCCAGGTAGATCCCACCGATCCGATATAAACACTGTCATTGGTCCCAATATAAGAACACCATACATACTCACTTGAATGTCCTTCATTACAGCACGCGTCGAGTCCTCTATCTGCGTTTAAGGAAACTACGCCAAGAGTACTCCACGTTTCAACGTCTTCACTAGAATAGTGATATTCTAGAGAATTATCTTCTCTAATAACAAAACAGTAGACTCTAGTGGGCGGGGAGAAATCTTGTGTGGAAGCAAGCGCTATCTCTCGTATATTGAATCCACTGGAAGTCACCGTATCTGTGCCGTAAGTAACATCCCAGCTGCCATCACTGGTATTGAATCTTCTCATAAGCGCCCTGTTGCCGCTTGCGTATACAACATAAAAATAGCTGTTAAAAACAGCCCCGTCAATATCGACTATCCCCGGACCCATGAAGGAAGTCTCCGTCCAGGTTCTACCTGTATCGGTAGATATGTTTACGCTCCAATAATCACTCCCACTTTCTGTGTTCTTAAGCGCAGCGAATAAATTCCCGTTTGAATAATCCACGTCAAAAGCTACGCCGTTAACCGAATCCCTGTCCCCAATCCGAATATCGTTATCCCATCTTGCCGACGATAATACGGGTTCGCTCCCCTTTGCATCTACTAAAGAGAATACGGCAACCATGAGTAAAAAACAAATAAGAAATAAAGTATACCTCTTCATATGCACCTCCCTTTTTAAGAGGTTTAACAATTTTTTACTAATAAATTCCTTTTTAGAATATATATATCCAGCATAAGCGAATTTTGATTTTTTGTCAAGGTATTTCCAGAAGAGACCTCTGGTGTTCTTTATAAATAAAAAGAGGAGATTATTCATAATCTCCTCTTCAATATATATCTCTTTTTGCGGAATACTATTATTTTATTGCCTTTTCAACCTTATTCGCGATCGATTCGGGGTCCAGTTCCAACGCCTTAAAGAGTTCATCGCTGTCACCCGAAGGAGAAAATCCTTTAACTCCATAGCTGTGCAAATTAACGGCTTTACCAGTCCTTGCCAAAAGACTTCCCATTATACAGGCAAGCCCGCTGGATAATAAATGCTCCTCATAAGTAAAGATGTTTTTATATTCCGCAATCATATTCACGTCTTCCTCGTCTATCGCAAGCGGACAGGAAACGTTCATAACTGCAAGTTCAAGACCCTTGCTTTTTAGAATTTCTCTTGCGCTAAGAGCAAAGGCAAAAGGATACCCATAAGAAAGAAGTACTCCGTCTTTTCCTTCTCTTACCTTATCGATTTTGCCGTACTCGAATTTATAATCTCCTCCGTAAAAAGCGTTTCCGTTTTCATCCTCGACTACCGGGCTTTTAGCTCTTCCCAGCACGACGGCAACGTTGCTATCCATTGTCGTTATATAACGGGTAACTCTATCGGTTTGGTTTGGATCTGCCGGAATGATAATTTTAAAACCTGGGATGTTGTTTATTAAACCTATAAAATCGACACATTGATGAGTTTTTCCGTCCTCTCCAACATTCAGCCCATTATGAGTCGAAACGACACGAAGTTTCGTATTGTTTATCGCGTTTAAACGGTGCTGGTTATATGTTTCGTCGAAAGAAAAAACTCCGAAATCGGAGAAAAATGTTTGGAATCCGCGGATAGAAAGAACTCCGGAAATCGTTGCTGTATTATGTTCGCTTACACCATTCTGAATAAAATACTCCGGGCGTTCCTTCGCGAACTTATGAGTTCTAACGGAACTCGCGAGGTCGCAGTCCGTTACAACAATAGTTCCGGGCTCATTTCTTTTTGCCATATCTGCCAGGGCAGTACCGTAAACATCTCTATTCGCGGCTTTCTCCCCGACTTTATATTCAACCGGTTGTCCTAAATCTAACTTCGGCAGAGGATAAACATTTTCGCTTTTTTTAACCGACTTTGCAGTTGCGGAAGCTCTTTTCTGGATATATTTATCTATATCATTTTCAATTCCTAATTCCTTAAGCGCCCTGTCGACTTCTTCGGCTGAAAGAGCTTTGCCGTGATAGCTTTCGTCTCCCTCTATAAAAGAAGCGCCTTTACACATAATAGTATCTCCGAGAATCGCGTACGGAGCGGAAGTATCGTTAATTGCAGTATGTATCGCGTCATATAAAGCTTTAATGTCATGCCCGCATACTTCAAGAACTTTCCAGCCGTCCGCGAGATAGTCCTCTTTGATATTTATTGGCATTATATCTTCTACTTTCCCGGATATCTGTCTGTTATTATCGTCTATAACCACAGTAATATTATTACATTTAAATTTCGAAGCAAATCTTCTTCCCTCGGCAACCTGTCCTTTTGCCTGCTCCGCGTCGCTCATAAGAGCGAAAACTCTTGAATTATCGTTTCTAAATTTTTTCGCCATAGCAAAACCGCAGGCTGCGGAAAGACCCTGTCCCAGATTACCCGTAGACCATACTATTCCGGGAAGATGAGACTCTACATGTCCTTCATAAGGACCGGATATATGCCTGAAAAAAGCTATAATTTCTTCCGTATCAAGTATTCCAAGCCTGCCGAGTATCGAATATACTCCAGGAGAAGTATGTCCGTGACTTACAACTATTTCATCATTCGGCATGCCGGCAAGACTGTAAACAGTCGTATAAATATCGATAGAAGACATCGAACCCCCCGGGTGACCCGACCCTGCAACTGTTGTCATCTTAACAATATCTCCCCTACAAAGTCTTGCTGTTTCTACTAATTTAGATAGTACGTCATCCGAAATGTTTTTACTTTTAAACCTGTATTCTTCTTTTTCTTTAAACCAATTTTTTAAACCATCAGACATTTTGCATCTCCTTAAAAGTTTATCTTAATACTCCTGGAATATATACCCTCTCATTTGTTTGTCAAGGATTGGTAAAGGTTGACAAAAACAAAAAATCCTATTAAAATAATTTAGAAAAAGAGCTTAATGGGAAACAAAATGAGAAATCTCGGGAATTTCTGGAACAAAACAGCAAAGAACTATGCCTATCCACCTAATTATTATACAACTGCAAGAAAAAAATGAGTACCACTTCTAATTAAGGACGTAAAGATGGAAACAATTAACAAAACAACCAAGCAATCTAACAAAAAAATCTTTAAAGACATACTTTTAGCTTACATCTTTTTTTGTGCCACAATTTTGTTTGCGAATTATTTGATGATGTCCCCAGCTACCCATGGAATAGGGGAGATAGTCTATTATATGGCCGTTTCTATCTTCGGTGTCCTGTTTCCGTATCATTTGATAAAGAAGAGAAATATTGTTTTACCTTTATTCCAAAAGAAATTTTCTGTTAAATTTGTACTGTTATCTCTTTTCATGCTTGGTTTTTCAATCTTTTGTGCCGTTGGTTCAGGAGGATTAGATGAGGTCGTAAAACATTCATCCTCATTCACCTATCTTTTTCAGTTAATTCCAATTTTATTCGTAACAATGCTTTCATATACCCTTCTCTATTTTGGTTTTATACTACATGGGCTAAGGGAGTATTATAAAACAGGATGGAAATCATTTGTAATACCAATAACTCTAGCTTCTCTATCATTTGGGTTATATCATTTTGTAGCTATTGATTCACTTCATGGTTTAAATATAATGATTGAAGAGGTAATAATAACAACGATTATCGGTTTGTTTTTAGCGACTTATACACTTTTGACAAGATCAATCTCTATGACATTCATTTTTATCTGTTTGATAAACTGGTTCGTATTAATGCCTGAAGCAGAATTCCACTCCGGTGGAATTATAGAAAGTTTTAAAGGTATAGTAATCTTCTTAATTGTTCTTGGCATCTATAAAATTTACACAAGTGTAACTCATTCTTAACGGAGCTTAGATTTCAATAACAGCATTATCTGTGCCCTATGTGGTTAAAAAACGAGGGAAGAGTTAGATTCCACTCAACCTTGATTTTAATATAAATGAAGTTAACTTACCTCTAAAAGGAGAATTTTAATGTGTCTCGCAATACCGATGAAGCTCATTAGCATCGAAGGAAATAAAGGCGTAGTAGAATTATCGGGAGTAAAAAAAGAAATTAGTTTAAACCTTCTCAACAATGTTGAAATAGGAGATTATCTGATAATACACGCCGGTTTTGCCATAGAAAAACTAAATGAAGAGGAAGCAAATAAAACACTCGCAATCTGGGAAGAAATAGCAACCCTTCAAAAACAATGAAATATATAATAGAATACAGAAACAAAGATTTATCCCATAAAATAGCGAATAGAATAAATGATTTACTGAAAGGATATAAAGGAAAAATCTCACTTATGGAAGTTTGTGGAACGCATACACATTCGATTTTCCATTCCGGCATTATGAGTCTTCTTTCTAAAGAAATAGAACATCTTTCGGGTCCGGGTTGTCCTGTATGCGTTACCCCGAATAAATATATCGATACGGCAATAGCTTATAGTCGCCTGGGGGATACGATAATAACAACTTTCGGAGATATGATTAAAGTCCCGGGGTCGACCTCCTCTTTAGAAAAAGAAAAAGCTTCAGGGGGTACGGTGAGAATAATTTACTCTCCTCTTGAAAGTTTAGAAATCGCTAAAAATAATCCCGGCAAAAAAATTGTTTTTCTCGGCGTCGGTTTTGAAACCACAGCTCCTCTGGTTGCCTCAACAATCCTTTCGGCAGCTGAAGAAAATATCAGCAATTTTTTCGTTCTTTCGGGTCATAAACTAATTCCCCCCGCAATGACGGCACTTTTGGAAAGCAAAGAAATTAAAATAGACGGTTTTATCTGTCCCGGACATGTCAGTGCAATAATCGGAGAAAAACCTTATTTTCCTATCGTAGAAAATTTCGGTATTCCTTGTGTTATAATAGGCTTTGAACCAATCGACCTTTTAGAAGGAATAGAAATGTTAATAAAACAAATAACCGTCAAGAAAAAACCCTCTGTAGAAAATCAATATAAAAGAGTCGTACGTAGAGAGGGTAACGAAAAAGCGCTTGCACTGATAGACAAAGTTTTCGATGTAAAAGATTCTCCCTGGAGAGGACTCGGGTTACTTTCAAAATCAGGGTTATCCATAAAAAAAGCTTATACAAAATTCGACGCAGAGAAAAACATAGAGTGCGAAATAGAGAAAACAAAAGAACACCCGGAATGTTTATGCGGAGAAGTGCTATGCGGGACTAAGAGGCCTTACGATTGCACCTTATTTGCTAAAACCTGTAGTCCCGAAAACCCAGTCGGTCCATGTATGGTATCATCGGAAGGTACCTGCTCCGCGTATTATAAATTTAAAAAATAATGAAAAAGAAAAACATAAAAAACAAAAAAATATTGCTTTCGCATGGAAGCGGCGGTGTAGCTATGAGTACTCTCATAAAAGAAATGATGATAGACAAATTCGACAATCCGGTTCTTAACAAACTTACCGACTCCGCGGGGCTACCTCCTTCGGGAAATAAACAATTATGCTTTACGACGGATTCTTATGTTATAAATCCTGTTTTTTTTCCGGGCGGAGATATAGGAAGTCTCGCTGTAAACGGAACAGTAAACGATCTCTCGGTAATGGGCGCAAAACCTCTTTACATTTCATGCTCCCTGATAATAGAAGAAGGGCTCGATATGGATATATTAGATAAAATCACAACCTCTATGGAAAAAGCAAGCAAAAAAGCAAATGTACAAATAGTTACAGGGGATACAAAAGTTGTCGAGAAGGGAAACGCGGATAAAATATTTATAAATACCGCGGGAATCGGCATTTTACAAAAAAATATTGTTCTTTCCAAAAACAATATACAAATTGGAGACAAAATCCTTATAAATGGTGAGATTGGAGCGCACGGTTTAGCCGTAATGAGTGAAAGAGAAAATTTTAAAACAAATATAAAAAGCGACTGCTCTCCCCTGTGGGATTTAATAGAAACCATGTTATCCGCGGGCGGCATAAAATTTATGCGGGATCCAACAAGAGGCGGGGTTGCTACTGTTTTATGTGAAATAGCGGAGCAGTCAGGGTTTGGCATCCAGATAAAAGAAGAAACCCTGCCCATACATGATAATGTATCTTCTTTCTCGGAAATTCTGGGTCTCGATCCTCTTTACATAGCAAACGAAGGTAAAGTCGTTGCTGTAGTCGCAAAAGATAAAGCTTCCTCTATTCTTATAAATATGCAAAAACATCCCCTGGGAAAAGAATCTTCTATAATAGGAGAAATCTCTGAGGAAAATATGAGAAGGGTTGTGCTTGAAACAATTATCGGAGGGAAAAGAATTATCGATCGTTTGGTCGGAGACCAACTACCTCGCATCTGCTAAGGGATATGTTAAAAAAACAAGACGCCATAATTCTCAAAAGTTACGATTTTCGAAATTCAAGTAAAATAATTCATATATTATCTTCCGATTCCGAGCGTCTTTCTTTGATTGCAAAGGGTGCCAGGCGAACAAAATCACAATTTGCCGGCAATATAGAACCATTAAATTTAACTCAGCTTGTATATTACATAAAACCCGGCAAAAATTTAGGAACATTAAAAGAAGCAAATATCAAAGAACCGCACCAATCCTTAAAAAACGATTTATACCGACTGAATATAGGCTGGAGCTTGATATGGATAGGAAGAAAAATCCCTTCTCCGATGGACGGTCTTTTTGGATTGGAAAAAAGAGCTCTCAGTTTCCTCGATAGGGGCTTTAAAGAGGAAGTTTTTGTTTACTTCTTCCTTTCCCTCTTTAAACTTCAGGGCATATCCCCCCAAATGAACAAATGTACAATCTGCGGTTCAAAGATAGCAGCGTATTTCGACATTGAAGCAGGCGGAACAAAATGCAAAAACTGCGCAACCGGGAACGCTATATCTTTTGTTTCTTCAGAAAAAGCAATCAAAGCGCTACAAAAGGGAAGATTGCAAGCGTGGGAAGAAACGGAAAAGAAAGAGAAAAAAGAAATTCTGGATATTATCTTTAAATACAGTGTTTATCACTTAGGAGATTGGGTAAACCGCATAACGGATATATTGCCATTCAGAATTACCCCATAGGACCGACAGTGCTCCCAGTCACCAAACACGGTTAGAGTTTTATTCTTCTTCTTGTAAAAATACGGCTTATGAAAGTGTCCCATTATAACCGCATCTACACCTTGCGAAAACTCTTTCTCTGCATAATTTTCAAAGCTATTATCCCTCAATTTCATCTCTCTGGAATTCGTTTGCGAAAACCTGGATACGGCTTTGGCAATAAGAAGACCAAGCTCGGGATGGATTAAAGAAAAAAGTAATCTCGAAAATTTATTAGTCAAACAGGTTTTTACCATAAAATTTGTGTCCTTTTCATCTCCGTGTTGTACCAATATTCTCTTTTTTCCAATTTTTATTATTTCAGGTCCAAGGTGCTTAACAACACCAAGCCCTTTAAAAAAATCCCCTATCCAGAAATCATGATTGCCAACCCAGTAGTGCACGCTAATACCTCCTTCTATAATCTTTTGTAGCCCAAAAAATATTTTAAAAAAACTCTTCGGGATAAAAGATTTATATTCAAAATAAAAATCGAAAATATCTCCGAGTAAAAACAATTCATTTCCTTCTTCTCGGACCATTTCAAGAAACGAAAGAAACGATTCTATCTCTTCTGCTTTAGACCAATCATGGAAGTGAGTATCTGATATTACAAATATTGTTTTTTTTTCTGATATTTCTAGCATCTACAAAACCTATCGAGAGATGGGTGCAATCCGACTACTACGTTCTTTCTGAACTAATTCCTTTTGAAAAAATATTATTGGCTAAATTCCTTTTTCATTTCGCCAATAAGCCCTATAGCTTCTTCAAAATATCTTTTTTCAACAAGGTTGTTTAATAGTTTTCGATAACGGTCCTCTTTGGAAAGACCCCCCTCTTTTCCATATTTCCCCCCCAGAGAAACAGGTTCCCCGTCAGAAGATTCCTCAAAAAGGCTTTTTTCTTCGTGATCAAGAGCATCCAATATACCCTCTTCCTTTTCTTCTTTTTTCTTTCGACCCTCTTCTCTTTTAAAAATTTCCTCAAAAGGAGATTTATTTTGTTCCATCAAGCCTCCTTATTCTTATATAATTTTAGCTTCTTTCCTACATCTTGTAATGTCGGATCAATCTGAAGCGCTTTCTCCCAATTTGAAACAGCTTTATCTATCATTTCCTTTTGCTCATAAGCGTATCCCAGGTCTGCATAAATAAAAGCCTCTGATTCACTCTTTTTGCTTGCTTCTTTAAAAATTTCAATCGCCTCATCTATGTTGCCTCTGTCGAACATAATTAATCCCAAACCAACCTCAGCTTCAAGCATATCGGGATTATCCTTTAAAACTCTCTCGAATATCTTTCGGGCATCTTTTTGTTTTCCTTTGCTTGAAAGAGCAACAGCGAGATTTGTTAATATTTCAGCAGATGCGTCATCCAAAAGAACTGCTTCTTTTAATTGACGAATCGCAACATCTGCTTTTCCTCCATAAAAATTCCTGACAGCCATATCGTTTAACCTGCGGGCTTCCTCTTTTCTCATTCTATTATCAAATTTTTCTCTTTCCTCTTTAAACTCCCCCACATATTTTTCCATTAAAGAGGACAATTCCTTTAATCCTTTTGAAGACTCCTTAAATTGCGTATACATTTCCTCAAAAACTTTCTGCAGTGTCTCTCTTAAGGCATTAATCTCTTCCTTAAAGGACCCCTCAAGTTTTTCAAAAACTTCACCAATATGCGACAACCCGTTGCTCACAACATCCACAGAACCATTAGTTTTATCCATCAACGCTTTCTGAAGTTCATCTACCTTTTCCACTAACTTATCCGGGCTACTCTTGACGTTATCCGACACATTCTCCATTCCGGATTGGAAGGACCCTTTCAGAGAAACAAATTCCTCCTCAAGTTTACTATCCAAATCCTTTGAGGAATTTTCAACAATAGAGGAAAGACGTTCCAGTTTTGCATCAAGAGAAGAAAGCCTTTCAAGTTTTTTATCAAGCGAAAAAAGATATTCCAGCTTTGTATCAAGTAAAGCCCTCAATTCATAGTGATCGTTATGTTGAGTTTTGTTGATTGTTCTTAGTATATCGCTTATTTCACTTCTACGCGTAGCTGCTTCAGCAGGAGAACTTTCTTTCTTTTTGTTCTTTTGTCCGGGCCTATTTGTCTGCTCCATTTTCTTTCCTTCTTTTTTCTTCTTTTCTCTGTTCAACATTTTTTCCATATCTGGATTTTTCCCTTCTTTCATAAAATATCACCTCCTTATAAGAGGCCTTATCTTTTTATATGAATCCGTTGCTTCACTTAACATTTTAGAAATATACAAATTCTTCTTTACCGGATCCATTTCTGTTTTTGAAAGGAGACTCAAAGAAAGTTCCGCATTCCCGCTGTAAAAAGCAAGAAGAGCTCTCCTTTCCAGAAAAGCTTCTTTGTTTTTCAAGTGGGATAGGCGCCTATAAGCACCCCAATAATCTCCCAGTTCAGCTTCTATATTACTTAAAAGGACCTCCCTCTTTTCTTTATCTACTTTTTCAATTTCTTCAAAAGCATTCTCAAAGTCTTTTAATTTTATGTATAAATATACTTTTTCCTGCGGAGAATCTGTCATTTTAAGCCTATCAAGCAGTACATCTTTCCTTACTTCTTGTATTTCCTTTATACTAACTTTAACATTTTTGCCGAGAAACCATAACAGAACTTTTTCCTTGTCACTCGGCTCTCTTATTTTTTTCAAATATAACTCTGCCTTCTCCATCTCGCCGGCAACAAAGTAAAGATAGGCTCCTTCCTTGACAAATTCTTCGTTGTCCGAATTTTTATCGAGTAACTGCTCATAAAAAGGCACTTGTTCTTTTATGCTTAAATCCTTTATATGTTCAATTGCCCTGTCCCAATCCGAAAGCCCGAGACTAATTCTAACAAGCAAAGAAATCATCTCCTCATCATCAGGCGCAATAAACTCCTTTAGTTTCTCGGCAACCTCAGGAAATTCGCCTAGCAATTCCTCCATTTCATCTTTACTTCTCTTTTTATCTCCCACTTGATAACGAATCTTAGCAATCGAAATCCTGATTGGCAAGGGAAGATTTTCCTTAAACAAACTTTCGATTTCAGTTAATAAATATTTTCCTTTTTCTTCTGTTCCATCGAAAAATCCTTCTATTATATCAACAAGAGGCGCGTTACGCTCTTCCTTTGCGTAAATTTTCAATAAATTTCCGACTAACTCTGTTGAAAATTCTACTTTCGGAAATGCGTTCCCTATCTCTTCAAAAGCTGTGTCTCTTTTTTCTTCATTTGCCCAATAAGCTTCAATAAAATATTTTAAAGACTTCTCTACATGTCCTAAATCTTTCTCAATACCAGCTCTTAAGAAAACTATGCTCTTTTCAACATTGGGATCTTCAAATTTTTCCAGAGCCTCCACTGCAGAACTCTTAAGTTTAGGATCAAAGCGTATCCCTTTTTCTATTTCGTCAATCCCTGACAGGTCTCCCTTTAGAAGTTTTACCTTCCCGTAATAAACTCTAAGCGCGGCATGAATTGGAGCAAGATCAACTAGCTTTTTACTTTCCTCTAACATTACATCGATCATTGTTGGCTTCCCGGAAAGAGTTTCTTCTAAACATAGAACTGCTTTATCAATATTGCCTGCTTCTCTATATAATCGGTAGAGCGTCATAAGTGTCTCATACTCCGTATTTCCTTCAGCCCTTATCTCTTCCAGAACTTCTATTGCTTTTTCCGAAAGGGAAGTATCCAATCCTATCGCTCTTCTTATAAGACCTGCCGCATTCGACAAATTCCCAACTTTTGCATTCGCTTTAGCAAGTGAGAGCATTAATTCCGGTTGGTCTTCTAACTCTAATGCCGCTAAAACCTGTGATCCCCATTTAATAGCTTCTTCATAGAAATCGTTTTGGATTAAAATTTTTGTAAGCACTTTGGAGATTGCTTCGTTGTCCTTTCTTTTTTTGACCTCATTTATTAGAAATGTAGTTATCTCTCCTACATAGTCTTTAAATTCTCTGGCAGCGTTCTCAATCTCTCGACATCCTTTTTCAAACTCACCTTTATGAAAATATAAAGAAGAAATCAGTTTTCTTATCCTTGGTTCATCACGATACCCCTGCAGATAAGTCAAAATAAATTTAAACCTTTCCGGATCTTCGTCTATAGCTTCTTTATAACTATTTTCCGCTTTCTCGAACTCTTGCGACATACGGTATAACTCAGCTAAGGCGAACGGATATGTAAAAGGAGGAAACTCCTGTCTGTCCAGATTCTTATAAAATTTAAGAAATTGCTCGGTGAATTCAGGCTTTGATTTTACTCTTTTGTCAAATTCGGTAAGCATAATGGGTATATAGTCGGCTGACTCTGAAATTATCAGGTTGACCTTTTCGGCAATCTCTTCGGGCTTATCAGGAATCTGGAGCATTAAAGAAATAATTTCTCCTTCTGTGCTTACCGGATTTTCTTTCTTAAATTTTTGAAGCTCTTCTTTGATCTGTTCTGTTTTTTCCGAATCCAAGGACATTTCCTTATAAATTTGAAGGGCTGCTTCTGTGTCTCCTTCTCTTGAGAGCAATCTTGCCTTTAAGATTAAACCCGTCGAAGGCAGTTCTTTTCCTTCAAACAGCTGATTTAAATTTTCAAGTAATGTGGATGATGCTGACGGAGATTGTACAAAAGCTTTCTCCAAAAGAGCAATGGCTTCTTCTTTCCATCCGAGCACGCTATAAACACTAGCCATATTAAGAAAATTATCTACTCCCGGAGGAAGTTTCTCTTCCAGTTCTTTTACCCTCTTACCTATCTCTTCATCGGCTGCAATTGAAACGGCAGCGAGAAATTCTCTTAATCCTTCGGCGTATCTCTCTTTCTTTATATACGCCTCTGCTAATTGCTTATGAATTGTTGGGTTCTCAGTCTCTTTTTTAACCATTGTCTGATATTTTTTTATAGCATCATCCACCTCGAACTCTTCAATAAGATCCAGTGCTTTTTCCTCTTTTCCTGATTCAATCAATAATTCACTCAAATAATCAATAATATCTTTAGATTTCTTACCATAAAGGGACAGAATTGAAATTACTTCTTCTTGTAATTTTGGATTCGTGTTTACAGCTTCACGTAATTTGGAAACTCCTTCTGTAAAATGCTTATCTTTAAGCAAAAATTCTCCCAAACCTAATTTGAGGTAAGCGTCTCCGTATTTTTCTCTTTCTGCTCTTCTTAATTCAAGCGCAATATTTTGTAATTCTTTTGGTTTTTTTTCCAATATCTTTCTAAACATTTTTAACGACTCTTCGCTATTCCTACCCTCATTTGTTATTGCAAATAAATAAAAATGCGTAAAATCTCTCGGACTGAAATCTTCTTTGTTCGTAAGAATATTGTTAACAACCTGTTCTTCCCTCTTAATAAAAGCTTTCTTGCTTTCTTCACTCATTTCTCTGAAAAGATCGAAAACTCCTTCAAAATCCGTTTTTTCTGCCCATTTTTCCATAAGATATTCCGCGAGACGATCCGGCTTACCCCTGCCATAAAATAAATCCTCTACTTCTCCCACAACTTTATTCTTGGCTTCAGCAGAAAGAGCAGCTCCTTTTTCCGCCCAGATAATTACTTCATTTAATTTATCTATAGCGTGATATGTGTGCATAATTTCAAGAATCAGGGGAAGATCTGAATTGTGATTTCTTAAAGCATTTTGCAAAATTTGAACTGCTTTAAGAGACTCGCCTTTTGATGCTACCCTTCGGGCTTTATCAATTAGATTAGACTGATCTCCAAAAGTAAACATAGGTAAAAAAGAATATAATAAAAATAAAAACTAAGTCAAGAGTTCTATACCCTACCCCACTACCCCTTTTTATCCACGAGATTACACTGATTACCACTGATTTTTCTACATGTAGAACATGTAGATACTGTAGTTTTTGCTTTTTTTCCAATTCAACGATTCAACAATTTAACTACTCAACTCAGATTTGAAGAATCTATGTATTTAACATTCTGCTATAATAGTACAGTTTTTGCCTTCTTTTTTTGCAATGTATAGAGCCCTGTCAGCAGCTGCTATGAGATCCCGTTTATTATGCGCGTGTTTTAGAAGCTCAGAAACACCTGTTGAAATTGTAACGTTAAACTTAACTCCATCCGGAAAAATAAACTCTTTACTTTCTATAGAACTACGTAAGTTTTCCGCAAGTTTATAGCCTTCTAATGACGCGGTTTTTGGCAAGATGATGGCAAATTCTTCCCCTCCATATCTGGCCAGGATATCAGAAGATCTGATTCTATCCTTCATTATTATCCCAACTTCTCGCAGAATCATATCTCCATTCTGATGTCCAAATTGATCATTTATTAACTTAAAGTTATCAAGATCAATCATAAGTAAAGCGATAGGTTCGTCATTACGTTCGGATTCGGCAATTTTGTTATCCAATATTTCCTGAAAAAAGCGGTGATTATAAGCCTCAGTCAACCCGTCTCTCATGGCTTTTTCCTCTTCAAGTCGATATAAAATAGCTTTTTCTACAGAAGAAGCGGCTATATCGGTAATAAGGTTTAAAATCATTAGATCGTTCTTGTCGAAACTATCCTTATTTTTTGAAAGAACCAGTATTCCTCCTTTCACATCACCCTTGAAAGGCGAAAACAATAAAGACTTCGCCTCAAAATCTCTCTCTTCCGGAAATAAAATAGGTCTTTTTATTTCTTTGGATAGGTCTGCTTTGCAAAGAGAAATATTCTTTTCAAGGGCTAAAGCAATTATACTTTTTCTTAAAGCCCTGGAATATCTCCTTCCATCTTCTTCTGTTACATGATACTCATTCCCTTCTTTAAGTAAAAAAACGGTTCGAACTTCTTTATAACTGTTTTTTATTGTCTCAAAAATGCTTTTTCTAACCTCTTCCAATTTAATCTCTCCGGCTACTCTCTCTGTAAGAGTTAGAAGAGAACGTAGCCGGAACGCCTCAAGCATCGAAACACTCATATGCTTATATAGCGAAAACAGAGTTGCTACACCTTTGGCAACACTTGTTAGAATTTCCTTATCTCTTTCGTCAAAGGGTGTTTTTTCGGTTCTATCGACAACTATAATTCCCATAACTTCATTATTAAATTCAATAGAACTCGCAATAAAACATTTTATATTCTCTTCGTTTTTATAATAACCCAAATTCATTGAGGAAGTATTAAAATCATTATTAACCAAAATACCGGAGTTTTTTAAAAACCAGGAGAGAGGACCTTTGTTGATAGAAGCCACTGATTTTATTTCTCCGTCGCTTTTTGCAAAATGAACCTGAAATTTATCAAGCTGGTCATTTTTTATCAAAAGAACAACACTAAAGGGATTAAACATCCTAACTATTATATCCAAACTGGCAGATAAAGAATCGTAAAATTTATTCGGTATAGTAGCCGGGATTTCTTTATCCCCGGAGACCCCCGCATTTATTTCTTCCCTCTCAGCGTTCAATTTTTTAATTGGATCAATATCTTTTTTCCCAAGAAATTTAGGTTTTACCCCATACAAGAAAATTACTGTCCCATAAAAAAGTAAGTACGGTATTAATTGTAGTTCCCTAAACAAGGAAAATAAAGGCAAAATTAACCACCAGAACTTAAGCTTTAAGCCTCTCTTATTAAGTATAAAAAGAACAGGAACATATGAAACAAAAAGCGGAGACGAAAGACCTCCCGCTAATTGTACAGCAAAAGCTATGCTGGTAAGAGAAAAATAAGAAGAGATGTCTTCCTTATCTATGATTAAAAAATATAGAACGGAAAGGATTATTATAGAAATCCAAATTGATAAATTTAAAGGAAAAACAACAAGGAACAAATACCCGAAAAAAAACAAAACCGCAAATAACTTATATAAATTCATATAAAATAATAATTTTCTATATAAAAATTGTCAAGTATAAAGATAAAAATATACCTAAAGAATTTAACATTTTTATAAAAAAATCTTCTAATTGCCTCTTGACATAATATTGATTTTGACAAATAATAAAAAATACACTGTCATGAAAAGAAAAGAGGGAATCAAAAAAAATTTCGACTGGGAAAAAATAAAGAAGGAGCTCCAGAAGGACATTAATGAATCTGCCTTTAAGGCTTGGTTCGCCAATATGGAATTAGAGGAGACCAGTGGCAATGACGTCTATTTTAATATTCCCAATACGTTTACCCAACATTGGATAACAGAACATTTTATGAATGACCTCAACTCGTCTATAAAAGAAGTTACAGGTAAATTATACAATGTACATTTTCTTGTAAATAAAAAAGCGAATATAGAGACAAATAAACAAGAAGCAGAAACGGAAGAAGAGCATATATTACAAAAACCCCTTCTGTATGATAAATACACTTTCGAAAATTTTGTTGTAGGAGAGAACAGTAAATTCGCACATGCCGCGGCTATGGCAGTATCCAACGCGCCGGGTAGAGAATATAACCCTCTTTTTATATACGGAGGAGTTGGGTTGGGTAAAACACACTTATTACAGGCAACAGGAAATAGAGTTTACTCTCAATATCCTAACCTTCGAATACTTTACACTCAAACGGAAGAATTTCTTAACGAGATGATAAAATCAATTCAGGAATATTCAACGATACAATTTAAGCAAAAATATAGGG
>Ga0315552_1000655_pt1 | contig 21470 bp, 16 predicted proteins | sample SalMarSW160170MG_2_FD_203102 | JGI IMG/M metagenome (GOLD analysis project Ga0315552, IMG submission 203102) | Salt marsh sediment microbial communities from the Plum Island Ecosystem LTER, Massachusetts, United States - Salt Marsh Sediment SW1601-70 ...
TGATAGTCAAGGTCTCGTTCGGGATACCACTCCGAAAAACCGCAGTCAGTCTCCCCGGCGGGTGATTCGCAAGGAGTGCTGTCCGAGAAAGACGTGGTCAATTTTCCCGGCGAGGAAATTGCCACTCGGCTCTCGGGTTCGCTCCTCTTGAAATGGTAGCATTTCAAGAGTCCTTGCCCGCTCACCCTGCGAGACGCTTTCCTGGACAGCACTTCTTGCTCATTGGGGTGTTTTTTAAAGACCATGCCCGCTCGGTCTGCGAGACATTTTTCTTGAGTGGCATCCACTCACTTTTAGGTTTAAAATAAAAAAAACAAAAATATATTTCTTCTTCGCGTTTTGGTGCCTTCGTGGCTAATCGATCAAATGTTCTTCTTCGACTTTTGAGAATAAAGCGCAGATTATCGTGAGTGTTCCAATTATAATAAAAGAATAATTAAGTGACCACTCTACCATTAATCCGACAAGTGGATAAAGTATAGCGCTGACAAAGCCATATGTCATAGATATTGTAGAGTTGACGGTTGCCCTGTTATGAGATTCTATATATTTATTCATATAGTTTCTAAATAATATGCCTCTAGACATTCCGAAAGCTGCTGTGAGTGAAATCAATATTATTACGAGTGTTATATTAGTGCTTATGCCCAGCAGTATAAAACATATACCCGGGAGTAAAGCGCTGAACAATAAAAAACGCCTTTTTGAACCGAATATTTTTTCCAGTTGGTCAAAGCTGTTCATTACAGGAACCTGAATGCCCGACAAAAGAGCGTGGACAAGTCCAAAATATATTATGGGAACACCGAGCTCACCTAAGAGTGGTTGATACATCCATATTATAAAAAAGACGAAAGCGCTTATTGAAACTAAATCAAAAGCTAATATTTTTAGGATTCTATGTCCTTTAAAATATCTGATTCCGCTTTTTACGGTTTCTATGTATTTTGGTTTTATTTCTTCATCGCTTCTTATTTTCGGTTCTTTAAAAGTCATAGCGATAAAAATAGCGATGAATTGAGGAAAGCATAGAAACATCATTGAGTATCTCAAACCTATTTTCGCCGCGATTAAACTTCCTATAGGCGCGGCTATAACCAATCCCGCAATTTGGAAGCTTTTAAATCTGCCTATTATTTTTTTAAATTCTTTTTCTAAGTCCATTTCTTTTAGGGAATCGTATGTTAACGCCACATCGGAACCGGATAAGAAAGCCACCGCGAGAGCGAAGAAAAATTCGCCCAGTACGAAAATATAGAAGTTGGGTGCGGACGCGTAAACGAGAGGAGCTATTGTTCCGGTTATTGCCGAGAAAGCGAGAGAAGTCTTTCTTCCCAGGTGGTCTGCTACTGCTCCCGTAGGTATTTCCAGCAAAAATACGAAAATAACAAAAAACGATTGCAGTATCATTATCTGAGTAAAGCTCACCTTCCCCCAGTCGAGATAGAAAGGAACAAGTACTCCTCCGATAAAATGCAACCCGAATAGAAATTCGAATATGTATATTTTTCTTATATTTGCTCTATATGTTTGCATAAGGCTTATTATAAGGCTAGTAAAACAGAAGACAAGTGGGGAAATTGACTTAGGGGTTGGGATTTTGGATTTAGGATTTGGTCAAAAATAAAAAAGAAAAACTCTGTGCTCTTTTTGTCTCTGTGTCAGAACTTCTTTTTTTGTGTGTTTCGTGTTTACTTATTTTTCTTTATTGAACATCTTCTCCGCGGGGCAGCCCGTTTCTCTTTGTTTACAGTATTTACATGCCAGAGAGCCGCGGACTAATTCATTACCTTTAGAAACAAGTAAAAATAGTATAATTACGAGTAATAGTAATAACCAGTTAAAATCCATAATTAATCTTACTATACCTATTATTAAAGGGATTATAGCAACCAGCATATCTGGTAAAAGGTCTTTCCAGGTGATATTTTCAGTGGCTGCAAATTTTTCTATGTCTCCCTTTTTAAAGAATAGAGAACATAATTTACCTTTACCGAAAGCGCATCTTTTTCCGTAGTAATAGCAATTAATACAGCTTTTTCGAAGAAGACGGATTTCCAAAAAAACAATGTATGCAAGATAGATAAGTATCCAGATAATGCCGAGTGGTTCGATTATAATTATGCCAATGGTATAAATTGCCAGTTGCAACAGATTCGAAATAATTATAATCCAGTAGGGATAATCTTCATAACATTTCATTTCTTTCATATTTAAATTATAAGAATTATGGATTTAATGTCAATTGGTTATTTGGTTAGTGTGTAGATGCGTAGAAGCGTTAGTGCGTTAGCCACTCCTCCCATCCAAGTATTTGGAATTTTAACACTCTAACCCTCTAACGATTTTGTGCTTTCGTGGCTAATTTTATTATAGTTGGTGAGTTAGTGCGTGGGTGTGTTGGTGAGTTAAAAAACAGACCAACGGACCAACCGACTCACAGACCAACAGTTTAAAATCTCTGTAGTACTGTCAGTCAACTTTTTGTTTTTTTTGCAAAAAAAAATTAAAAACACTCGAAATTTTAAGCTTATTATTCACTCCAAAAGGTATTACGCCGTGATTGAAGCGAGGGTTGACCGTTCAGAAGGACGTCTCGGAAGCCGAGCGGCCACGGTTTATTGAAATCTTTGGATTTCAATAGGAGTGAGGCTGAGAGCGAGTGGCAATTTCCTCGGTGGGGAAATTGACCGCGTTCCTGATGAATGGTTAGCCCTCGCTTTTCTTTCAATTTAAAAATGTCTTAAGCGCCGAAAGGCGCGATAGGCTCTCTGTGGCTTTGTGTGAGATGAAATTTTTTCAATATTTCCTGAAACAAAATTCCCCTTCCCGCGTCTAACTTTATAAACTAACGGAGGTTAAAAATGAAATTAACAAATAAAAGATTCGGAAAATTCAAAGCAGAGTACGAGATAGCGAGCGAGTTAAAGTAGAGATCTTACGGAGAAGTTAAATTGTGAAATTGTAAAATAGTTAAATAGTACGAAATAGAGAGAGATAAATAAAAAGGCGGGTTATTCCCCGCCTTTTTATTTATATTATATATATTTATTTAATTAACACTACTTTTTGGTTTTCGTTAATATTGTTTGATGAAAGATTTATAAAGTACGTGCCATTCGGTAAGTTACTCATATCGATGTTCAAATCGTAGAGCCCTGTGCTGTTTCCCACTATTCTTTCATTTAATAGTATTCCTGCAGTATTGAAAAGTTTTAATTTTACGGGTGTGGGTGCTGAATTTACGAATGTTATTTTGCAGATTCCTTGAGTTATGGTGGGCTGTACCTTAAGGTCAAATTTACCGTTTTCTGACCTGATATCATCGTTTTCTTCTATCCCGGCAGCCAGGCGTATCTTACCCCAGATGCGTATAGCATTCGCGGGATTGCCGTTTATATCATTTGCCCAATCGGGAAAGACTATCAGTATTTGAGTGCCCGTACCATTAGCGGCAGACGGAAATGGTTGATATTGGTCTATGCTGAAAGGTGAAATGGTGAATATTTCAGATGGTTGCCCGAATGGGCTAACTGTTGCTCCGAGAATATTCCCCAAGGATTCGTCTTGATAATTTTCACATCCCACAAGATAATTCGTACCGTCGAAGACAATAAAGGGATATTCCTGAGTACCTGTAAATGATATAATGGGAATTCCGGAAGCATCAAGAACTGTACCATTCGTATCAATCCTCGTGCCGTATATATCAGACGCATTGCTGTTTCGTTTGTCAAACCATACTACCAGGTAATTTGTTCCGTCGAAAGCGACAACGGGGAACCACTGTCCGTTTGAAGCTATTGAAATTGCAATGCTGCTTGCTTCGATTGGGTTTCCGGATTGATTTACTCTTACTCCGTATATGTCTTCGTTAAAAGTACCTGACCCGTAATCTCCCCATATTACAAGATAATTCGTTCCGTCGAATGCGACCGAGGGATTATCCTGCCAGTTAGCATCGTCAGCTATAATGCTTCCACCCGGGGTTACAACATTACCGTTTGGTTGTACAAGTGTGCCGTAAATATCGTCGGCGCTTACCCCATTGCGTTCGTCTGCCCATACAACAAAGAAGTTTGTACCGTCAAAAGCAACAGATGGAACTTGCTGTCTACCCGTTGCAGTGCAAATGGCAATACCCGGGCCATCCAGGACATTTCCCGAAGTGCTAACTCGGGCTCCATAAATATCGTACGAAGAGCCGCTTCGGTTATCCTGCCAAACGACCAGATATATCGAGTCGTTATCGAAAGCAACGGTAGGGCATACCTGACTTCCTGTATTTGCAGAAATTGCAATTTCATCTGTGTTAAGTTGCCTTCCTAATGAATCGATAAGGGCACCGTAGATATCAATGCTACCTCTATCTTCCTCCCAGACTACAAGGTAGTTAGTTCCGTCGGATGCAACAGCAGGTTTACTCTGAGATTGAGCTGAAGTCGAAATCAAAATTCCGGATGGATCGGTTACCGTACCTGACGCGCTTATTCGTGAACCGTAAATATCGGCATAGCCCTCATTTCGGTTATCTCTCCAAACAGTTAACCATTGGTCGCTGTAGAAAATTACTGCTGGTGATACCTGTTGCGCATCTATATTGGAGATATGAATACCCGAGGCATCCTGTACCACACCTGATTGATTTACCCTGGCACCGAATATGTCGTAATTTGCGCCATCTCTCCTATCATACCATGCAACGAGGTAGTTTGTACCGTCAAAGCTTACTGAAGGCATACGCTGAGCATCCGTAGCAGTTGATATTGGTATTCCTGCCGGGTTGAGGACAGTTCCGCTTGTATCGAGTAGTGTTCCATAAATATCGTACCCAGCGCCCGAACGCGGATCATCCCAGACAACAAGATAATTTGTGCCGTCAAAGTCAATAGAAGGTCTTTGTTGTTCTCCGAGAGCTCCTGAAATTTGAATGCCTGAGGGTTCTAGAACATTGCCGTTTTGGGCTACTCTTGAGCCATAGATATCGAATGTATCGCTTCGTTCGTCCTGCCATACTACCATATAATTTGTACCGTCGAAAGATACATTGGGAAAATATTGATATTCCGCTGCTGTACAAATGGCAATTCCCGCGGAATTGAGTACAGTACCATCTTGAGCGACTCTTGTGCCGTAGATATCATACGAGGAACCGCTCCTGCTGTCATACCAGACGACAAGATAATTTGTCCCGTCAAATGCAACTCGTGGACTCATCTGAGCCCCTGTTGCGTCGCTGATTAAAAATGGTTCAGGATCGAGAAGTTCTCCCTGTTTGGAAACTCTCATTCCGTAAATATCATATTGTCCACTTGTTTCCGCGTAATGCCAGACTACAAGGTAGTTTGTGCCGTCGAATCCAATCGAAGGATAAGGATCATAATTGTTACCACGGGCAATTAAAATACCTGCCGGATCAAGAAGGTTGCCATCTTCGTCAACTCGGCTGCCGTAAATATCGTACGTTGTACCATTACGTCTGTCGTACCAGACGACGAACGCAGTCGTATCATCAGTGGCAATAGAGGGAGAAGCCTGGTCGCCCGCAGCCGGAACATATACAACATTCGTGTCTATCAAAAATTCACCTGCTCTAAGATTTCTTGATTGCGCGTATATATTTGCCGTTATTAAAAAGGTGAATAAAATAACCATAACGATTAATTTTTTGACCATTAAAACCTCCTTTTTGTTTTTAACTCAATTTATAAATATAATATTATTGTACTGTTTTTTTGTTGTTAGTCAAGGTATTTTTAATGGTTAGTGCGTTGATGAGTAGATGCGTTAATGCGTAGGTGTGTTAGTCTGTTTTTTACGCACCAACACACCCACCGACCCACTGACTAACTGGGGTGTATTTTGTGTTTGGGGAAAATGGGGTTGACACTAAAATATAATATGATAAAATCACAATGTCAGGTTAGTATACAATGAATTTTTGTATAAGCTTTAAAGAAAGGAAAAAGGAGGGAAAATGGCAATATTAAAGAAGATTTTAATCGTACTTGGTTCTCTGATTGTTTTGATGGTAATTATAGCCGGGATTTATTTGCTGATTCATCGTCAGGGTGTTGCGGATTCTTTTGAAGTGGGTTCAACCGATATGAGCAAGAAGATTCTGATTGCTTCTCAAGGAAGCAAATATAAGAATCTTATGGTAGATACTCTTACTTCCAGATTGAAAGGAGAAGACGTATATATTAGTGTAATAGATATATCGGGATTAAATGAAATCGATCAAGAAGACTGGGATGCCCAGATTATTATTCATACTACGGAAGCTTACAAACTGCCGGAGCCTGTGAAAGAATATCTTCAAGAAATAGAAAATCCTGATGAAGTCATGCTTTTAATTACTTCAGGAAACGGAGAATGGAAACCGGAAGATTGTAAGGTTGATATTCTTACTTCCGCTTCAAAGGTTACCGGTATATCTGAATTAGCCGGTAGCGTTATGATTAAAGTAAATTCGCTTTTGGAGGAATAAATCTAAATAAAATTTTATTTCTTTTTTAGAGCTCCGCCGATCGCACCGCCTATTAGACCAAGTATTCCGAAGTAAAGCGAAGCTATAATAATAACACCGCCTGAGAAGGCTCCTAAGATAGCACCAAGAACTGCGCCAGGAGGTCCTCCCAGTAGTCCTCCCCATACACCGCCGATACCTGTAAAAATTACAGTAGCAAGAACTCCGACTATCGTTCCGCTAAGAAATCCGGCTAAAGCACCTTTACCGGGACCTTTGGCAATAATACCCGCAAGGAATCCTGCGAGGATCGTTCCTATTACCGGAATATTGCTGAGAACTGCCATGGCTATTGCCCCTACAAAAACAGCCAGTAAAAACATTACAACCTCCTTAAATTAGTTTGTCTTTATTTTATTTATTTCTCTTTTTCTGTCAAGTTGGCAATGTGTTAGTCTAGTCATTAATCGCCACAAAGGCACTAAGTCACGAAGCCACCCCACCACCAATAATAGGACGCAGATAAACGCAGATTAACAGGATTTTATTTTTGTTTTACCCTCCCAACTTCCTACCTAACAATTATCACCCAGAACTACGAACTCTATTTTTCACATTTCAATGCCTAACCCTGTTACTCTGTAAATTAACTCAGAAAAAGTGGGGAATAAATCTGAACCTGGGATGGGGAACAAAGTCGAACCTTGACAAGGAGCTCTAAGCTTTTTACCAGAGAAAAAATATGTTTTTTCTTGACAAAGCTGTGAAAATCTTTATATTTATCTTGAGGTCAGAAAGAATCCCACAATTTAGGTAATATATATGCATACTATTTATACTGAAGAGATAAAATATAATAAGGAGAAAAGGATTAGATTTATATTTGACTATGATGAGAATCGCGCGGTACGTGTATTAAGCCAATAATGATATATATACGAAGTAAAATAATACCTAAAGTAAGAATAAACGAAATACTTCGTATATACAAACGTTAGACGCAATTTATATGGAGGAAAATAATGAAAGAAGAATTATTTATTCTATGGACTAATGATAATCCAATTACTTCAGAAAAAATGGTTTGCATGTATGCTCATAATTCGGTTTTAGAGCGTTGGTGGGATAAAGTGACTGTAATAATATGGGGAGCTACAGCAACATATGTTGCTAATAATAAAGACATTCAAAATCGACTTGGACAAATGATGAAAGATGGAGTAAAAGTCTCTGCTTGTAAAGCTTGCGCTGATCAACTTGGTGTCAGATCTCATCTTGAAAATATAGGAATTGAGGTGAAGTATTGGGGGGAACCATTAACTGAGATACTTAAAAAGAACCAGAAACTATTCACTATATAAACTGCGCCTAACAGCGGCTTGCCGGCTTCGGCGCATACGCGCCTCCGCCCAAATTGGCACAAGGTTGTGAAACGGATGTTGGGTTTAAGGTGTAGAATTAAAAGGGCAAGAAGGTAGTGGTGCCAACTTCGGCAAGCCACAGAACGTTGTAGGCAATTGCTTTATAGAGGATTCCTTTGAAAAATTATATAAAAATTTTTTCAACAATTTATTTTATAATATCATTCATTTTTATTGTTATTTTCACATATGACTTTGGAAAAAATGTTTATTCTATATTAGGTCTTGATGGTATAATAAGAACTAAATATTATTATATAATAAATATCATTCTAATGATTTCTAATATTTCAATTATATACTTTATTTTAAAATCAAAATATACTACTATTATTATAATTATATTATTTATACTGGTTTTAAATGATTTATTTAACATTGTTAAACCACTATATTTAAATATCATGAACATTCCAGTACAATTAACTGACCCCGCTGATCGGTTTGTATATAATCAAACTCATAACTGGATTCGTAATATTTTTATTATAAATATATTGCTAAAAGTAAAGATATGTATTATTTATTTAATAAATAAAAAAAATATTAAAAATAGTATGATTAAGTAAAGCAACTACATACAACTTGGCATTGCCGGGCTCCGCATCCGCTACGCCCCAAATTGTCGCATCTTATTCTGAAACAAATTGCTTGTAGAATAAGTTAGTTTAAGATAAACTGTTAGTGTAAATTGGAACTGACAAGGGGCGACAACTTCGGCAATGCCATGTCCGTTGTGCGTCATACTAACGAAGAAGAATTCTTAAAAATAGGCTTATATAAAAACAATTATCAAATGATAAAAAACTACTATTATTTAATTGTCGGGATTTTATGCGTAATTTTCGTGTTTACGCATGCATGAATACATTAGCACCGTCCCCATTAATTAGCCGTGAGCCGTAAACCGAGTGCCGTTTCTGTACTGGTATCTAAATAAGAGGTTTCTTGACTTTTGTTATAATTGTTAATATAGTTAAAAGAAAAGGTATTTATGTTGACTATTAAATGCGCAGGATGTAAAACTAAAATTTTTAAGTATAAGAAAATTGGTAAAGGAAAAGTCCTTTACTGTTATAAAGATAAGATTGAAGAAGATTTTAGTATTAAAGAAGTTAATGAGTATAAATGTAAGAAATGTGGTAAGGTTATCGGGCTGGACCAGAGAGAGAAAATTAAAATGAAACAGAACTCTTTTACTACGTCGGGTTTTAAAGTGTAATTGCTTCAATTATTGCATTTTTTTTGTAATTTCTGTCATTTAATGATTAGTAACTTATAAGTTTTCTCGTTGTTATGCCTTTTAACGAAGTAATAGCCCGACGATATATTATTTATTTCTTCGATATCGATTTTTCTTCCCGTTATGGAATAAATACTGATTTCTTCATTGTATATTAATCTTTGAATATCAGGCAAGAATAAAGTTTTTTTTCTGCTTTCCAGTAATTTTTCTAACGGTTGGTGATTTGGGAAAAGATCGCTCCATTTGTACCACAGGGGAGAAAAGTAAGAAGCATCATGTGCCGAATCCGCGAAGGAAATAGCGAACAGTGAATCGTTAGGCAGGAAAAAAATTGTTTGTAAAGTATTATCTTGCGCCAGGGCTTTCATTATGTTTCTCATCCGGTTGAAAGTCATATCGGTATCTTTTTGCAGTGAATCGAGTGCAACGTTATATCTAAAGTCGGATATGGGTTCATAATTAACTTCTTCGTGATTGAGAGCCAAAAGATACCATGGATAAAGGTTTGCATCGTTTTTAGATGTTCTGAAAGTATCTCCGGATTCGTTCACGCATTCTAAAACAGCCGCCGAGATTGTAGAAGAGTCGACGTAGGGGATAACTGTATGTAAAAGCCATGCTCCGGCATTATTAACTTCGAGTACTTTTTCGTAGATATCTTTAAAGTTTATAGTATCGTCTTGATTGAAGTCGGGAGTTTCAAATATTTCTCTTTGTATGAATTGAATGGGTTCCATTTGGGGAGTGGTATACGGTGTATTATAATGATAACCGACATTGATTGCTCCGAAGAGCATATCTTCGTTTATTCCTGAAATCGGCGCGATTATCATAGGATAGCCAAAACTGATCCAGGGTTTCCCATTATCGGGTTCGACAGTCATAATGACACCGCGTTCGGCTGTCCCTATTTCATGCAACAGATCAAAATTTCGTCCGATAATGATGTTTCCTTTTATTAAAGTATCATTCTCCGTTACCTTACCCCAGGCAGACAAAGAACTGCAGCCAAGAGGATTATTACTTCCGAAAACATAACTTAGATCTAATACTGAGTTTGCCATAAGGATGTCTGTTATGTTTAAATCGCGGTTTAGTTCGGGGATGTGAATGTCTTCTCCCGCGGCTACTATACCGTCTATTAATCCTTCCGCGTCTTCTCTATATTTCTCAGGTACGACGAAATATTTGTTGTAATTCGCGTGTACGTAATCATACTCCAGATAAGTCAGCCCAACGATATCAAAGAAAAATTTTGAAAAGAATTCCGGTATTCTTTTGTTGAGCAGATATCCCTGCGCGAATCCCATTTCGTAATTGTTTCCCCACACATTGAGAATTTCCTGGTCGCCATTGGAACGAAGAGAACCGTTAACAGCGCTAACGTTTAAAGTAATAATAAAAATTAATATAGCTAAAATAAGCTTTTTCATTTTTTTCCTTCGAATATGAATTTTTTTTATTTGTTTTTTACTCTAAAATTGACTCAGGTCGAGTTTCGTTTGGACGCTTACGTTGTTCTCTTCGAACCATCCGCCTATCATTTCAAGAGCGTATCTTATCGTTGTTGATTGCGAGAGATATTTTTTTAAAGAGTCAAGAGGAGTGTCAAGAGGTTCTTTTTCCATTGTTATTATTTCGGAAATTATGCCGTTTGATTCTATGTATGCGAGGTCGATATCAAATTTACAGCCTATCATATGGAAAACTTTTCTGCTTTCGTCGGGAAAAACAAATAGCATCCCATGGTTTTCCGCAAGCGTATCTCTAAATGCCAGTCCGTTTACTCTTTCTATGGGTGTGTCTGCGATTTCTACTTGTACTATTTGGTTTCCTACTTCTATGGTTCTTGTATTTCCTTGACCGTTTCCTTCTGAAAGATTACATCCTGTAATAAATAAAACTATAAAAAAAAATATTAAAGTTTTATTCTGTCTTAATAATTGTCTCATAACAACGCCATCCTTTTTGTAAAACGGTTAAATATTATCCACATCTATTGATAAGGCAGTTGATACGCCGACTTCTTCCATGGTTATTCCGTAGATAAAATCAGATCTTTCCATTGTCGCTCTGTTGTGTGTAACGATCAATATCTGGGAAGTTTCGGAAAATTCACGCATTATATCGTTAAACCTCTCAATGTTATTTTCATCGAGGGGAGCGTCGATCTCGTCCATAATGTATATAGGAGATTGTCTTTTTCTCATAATTGAAAGAAGAAGCGCAACAGCGGCAAGGGTTTTTTCTCCGGTAGAGAATAATTCCATACTCTTAAGTCTTTTTCCTTTGGGTCGTACGAGAATTTCTATATCGGATTCGAGAATATTTGTACTGGGTAATCTTATATCGGCTTCTCCTCCGGGTGAGAGTTTGGTATAGATAGATTTAAAGTCTTCTTTAATACTTAAAATTGTTTCTTTGAATTCTCTTGTCGCTTTTGTATCTATTTCTTCTATGGTTTCTTCTATGTCCTGTTTGGATGAGATTAAATCAGAGCGTTCCGCTTCAATTTTATCCAGTTCTGCCTGTCTTTCTTCGTATTGGGTTAATGCGAGCGGGTTTATAGGGTATAGAGTTTCTATCTTCCTCTTTATTTTTTCTATATGCTCGAAAATGTTTTCTGCTATTTCTACTTCTTCTCCGTTTATTTCCACTCCGAATTCTTTGAATATTCCGCCTTGAAGACTGTCTTTTTTATAATTTTCTTCCGAAACTGCCATTTTTAACTCGGAGATTTCCTTTTCCAGTTTGTTCTTTTCTTCCTGCATGGATGTGTATTTCGATTTTTTATCACTAAGTATTTCTTCTGCTTTTTGTATCTTGTCATTTAATGCTGAATTCTTTTTCTTTAGTTCTTCAAATTTTTCCGTTCCCTTTTTAATGGTAACCGTTAGTTCCTTAATTTCTTTTTCAAGGATAGCTTTTCTCTGTATTAGTCTTAACCCTTCTTTTAGTTTGCCTATTTCTTCTCTGGTTTCGTTTTCCCTGTCCGTTATCTTTTCTTTCTTTTTTTCTACTTTTGCAAGTTCTTTTTCTGCTTCTTCTTTTTTATTTTTAATTTCTGCCTGGTTTTTATAGTTAAGGGAAAGTGTCTTTTTTACATTTTCCTTTTCTTTATCTTCTTCCGCGATTGTTTTCTTTATATTTTGGATTTCCTTTTTTGCGTTATTTATATTATTGTTAATCGATTCTATTTTCAGTTCTACCCGGCTGATCTCAAATTCGAATTTAGCTTTCTCTGCTGTAATTTTTTCCCTTTCTACATTTTCCTTTTTTAGTTTGATTTCAAGCTGATTGAGAATGTTTATAATTCCATTTCTCTTTTCTTCGAGTTTTTTAATTTGTATTTCGTATTCTTTTTCTTTAAGGGTGAGTTCCTTTTCTTTTGCTCTCCGGATTAGTACGCCTTCTTTATTTTTTGAGAGTATGATGAAATTGTCCATCAGTATATCTCCGTTTCTTGTAACCCAGAATCCGCCTTTCTCTTTTGCGTTTTTTATTGCTTCTTCGAGAGTTTCGGCAAAGTTGTATTGGGAGAGTTCTCTTTTGAGGAGATGAGCAAATTTTCCCGATACAACCCCCGCAAGACCACTATCTTTACCACCAGATTCTTCTTTGTCTTTTATTGCGAATATTCCGCCTTTTAATGATTCTTTTTTGATGAATTTTAACACTTCTTGTATTTCATTGGATTTTCCGACCGAACTTTTTACTCTTTCCTCGAATATGGCTTCTATCGCGGCTTCATAACCTTTTTTTACTTCTAGATTGTCCGAAAGTGAGGGTAAGTTGAATCTTTCGTTGATCTTTTTCATTTCTTTTGATATTTCAATGTCTTTATTCTTGTAAAACTCAATTTCTTTTTTTGTTTTTTCGTTTTCGGATGTTACTGATGTTAATTTTCGAAGGATAGCGGTCTTCTCGTTTTCAGACTTTTCAATTGATTTGGCAAGGAAGTTAATTGTTTTTGTATTTTCTTTTAATTTTTTCTCTATTTCTTCTATAGTTGAATTGAGCTCTTTTATTTTTATATTTTCTTTATCGATTTCTTTTTTATATTCTTTTTGATTTTCTTCAAGCGAAAGCATGCGTTGGCTCTGCTCTTCTTTTTTTACGGTGAGAGAAAGATTTTTTTCTTTTAATGTTTCGATTACAGAGGTTACATGCGAATATTCTTTTTCGATTAATCCTATTTTTTCCTTATGGATTTGTATTTGGGCGTTTAACTTTTCTTCTGTTCCTTCGATATCATCCATTTCTTTCTGTAATTCTTCTATTATGGAAGGGATGTCTTCCGGCAGGTCTTTAGTGAAGTTATCTATATGTTTAAGTTCGCCGGCATTTCCCGCTTTCTTTTCTCTTAAGTTCGATGTATTTTCTTGAATATCCTGTATTTCGTTTCCTCTTTCTCTGTATTCTTCTCTTTTCTCTCTTAGTTCTTCTTCGCCTATTTTTATTTCGCTTTCCCATTTGCTGATTATGTTCTGCGTTTCATTGATTTTTTTACTCTGTTCACCGATTTTGTTTTCTCTTTCTTTTAATGTGTTTTCTATTTCAAATAAACGGTGTTTAGCTACGATAATTGATTTTTCTTTTAATTCTTCTTTGAATTGATGATATCTTTTTGCTCTGTTTGCTTCGTTCTTAAGGGAACGAGCAATACTTCTCTTTTCGTTCAGGATGATTTCCACTTTTTCAAGAGAGTTGGATACGGAGTTTAGTTTGTTTTGCGCTTCTTTTCTGTCGCCTCGATATCTTTTTATGCCTGATATTGATTCAAAAATTTCTCTTCTAAGTTCCGAATCCGAGATTAGAAAATCTTCGACCAATCCCTGGTTTAAGATAGCGGATTTTAAACCGGTATTCGCGAACAGGTCCTGGATGTCGCGAAGACGGCAGGGAGTGTTGTTAATAAGGAATTCTCCCTCTCCCGAACGAAAAAATCGTCTTTTTATTTCTACTTCATCGTAGTCCGTAGGTATTCCGCCGTTGTTTTCAAAAATCAAGACAACTTCTGCCATTCCTACAGGAGCCCGTGTTTCTGTACCCGTAAAGATAAGGTCTTCCATTCCCTCTGCTCGCAGGGATTTAGCACTCGTCTCTCCGAGGGTCCATTTTATAGCATCTATTATGTTGCTCTTTCCGCAGCCGTTAGGACCGACGAATGAAGTAATGCCTTCTTTTAAATCAAAACACGTTTTCTTCGGGAAGGATTTGAATCCTGATAATCTAATTTCCTTTAAGCGCATATCGATTTTAATTTATAAAAATGAACAGAATAGTCAAGAGGATTAAAACCCATAATCCCCAAAATTAATCTCACCGCAGAGACGCAGAGAACGCAGAGATTTTAAATGTTGGTCTGTTGGACGGTTAGTCGGTTGGGCTGTTTTTCCCCACCAACACACTAACTCACTAACTTAATTCAAAAGAACAATTAAAACTTTAAATGGGGTGGGGGTATGATTTTATTATATTTTATTTTTCAGTAGATTTGGATTCGAATTTCCAGAAATCCTTCGGGGGTATTATTGGTATATTTTTGAATTTCTTTAGAATAAGTAGATCTTTATCGCCTGTGATAAGGCAATCCGCTTTTCCGCTTAATGCGCCGGCTATTACATTATCATCATCCGCGTCACGGCAAACTCGTTTTTTTAAGGTTTGGGCTTTTACAACTGTTAAATTTGTTTTGAGAAATGATAGGGATTCTTCTGTTAAGTGCTTGTCGAAGGAAAACTTTTTTCTTAAACTTCTATGATATTCGCCTAACACCCATTCGGTAGTCAGGATTGTATGGCTTGTTAAACAATGTTCGAAGAGTTCCGCGCAGATACCGTGAGAAATAAAAGCAGCAATGAGAACGTTTGTATCAAAGAATAACCTCATGAGACTTTTTCGAATACATCCTCATCGGTATATATACCTCTTTTTTTTGCTTCAGGAATCATTTTGCCTCTCAAATTCTTGAATTCCTCTTTCGCGAAAAATTGGCGCAAAGCCTGCTTTACGATTTCACTTTTGCTGTTTTGTAAACTCCTGGAAAGTTCTTCTAATTTTTTCTTTAAATCCGTAGTTAAACTGACTGAAATAACTTCTCTCATTTTTTTTGCCTCCTGTATTACAATTTAATAAAATTATTTCTTTTGTCAAGGATTAAATTTGCCACGAAGACACGAAGGCGCGAAGAAAAAACTAATTTAACCACAGAGCACACAGAGAACAAAAAAATATTGTGTTGTTTAAAACCCCACCCGCAACCCCGAAATTATTCTCACACGGAGGCACAGAGAACTTTATTGTTATAATTCAAAATTCTTAATTCTTAATTCATAATTCTTAAGGTCCGACCCCAGATACGCCTTTTATATTGATATTTTATGCTCCCTTTGATTTGTTATAAGTGATTTGCTTTGAGCCACAGTTGGGGCACTTCGTGGGCTTACCTGTACTTACCCAGTTATGACCACACTTGGTGCATAAACAATTGTATTCCGCTGGTTCTACTATCACTTCCTTCTTTTTTTTCATGTTTACAATCCGCCTTTTTTATTTATTCTAACATTGTTTATATGTACTAATGTTAATCGCTACAACACCATAGTTATATCGTATATAATGATTTCTACATTTCTGGGTAACTTTATTAATATTTGTCAGTATATCGAAAAAAGGACTAAATGTCAATAGTGGTATGCATTATTAGGTACTATGTATCAGGTATTAGGTTTTAGTAAAAAAATCAAGACCCGATCCCTTAGTCTTTTATTTTACGCACCAACTCACCGACCCACTAACCCACTAACTTTATTCAAAAGAACGATTAAAACTTTGAATGGGGTGGAGGGATGATTTCAAAAATTGTCCAATGTCTAGATTTGACCCCAGAAATATGTCTAGATTTGACCCCAGAAATACCAGAAATACCAGAAATACCAGAGATACCAGAGATATGATGCGAAGTTTTAATATCGTTAGGTCGTTAGGCGGTTAGGCCGTTAGGTAGTTTAAACAAATCCATTAAAATTATATTGACATTTATCGAGATTTATAGTATTGTTTAGTCAAGCAGGATTGAAATAAAAATATAAATAGGAATGAAATGAAAATACTTAAAAACGCATTTATTGTTTTCTTAGTTACTATGGCTATGATGATGTTCACCGGACAGAATGATATACTTGCTGTAACTGCGACTGTCGATACCAGTGAGGTTCATCAAACAATAGAAGGATTTGGCGCATCTCTTGCCTGGTGGTATCAAAATCTTTATTCCCATTCCGAGAGAGAGGAGATATACGATTATCTTTTCGATGAACTTGGTTTAGATATTCTTCGTCTGCGAAATATATATAGAAAGGGCGAGGATTCTGGGTTTGGTATGCTCGGAGAAATTGTGGACAGTTTTTATTCTCATTCGAAAAATGAACCGAAGATAATGATATCTTCCTGGTCACCGCCCGCCGATTTAAAAAGTAATAACAGTATTACCGATGGGGGGACTCTGGATACGACAGCGACCGGCGAATATGTCTATGGCGATTTTGCCCAGTACTGGGTCGATGCATTGGATTCGTTTGCGACAGTTGGTATTGTGCCTAATTATATCAGTATTCAGAATGAACCCGATTATACTGACGTATGGGAAACTTGTATACTTATTCCAACTGAATCATCTGCATATGCAGGTTATGACCAGGCGCTTGATTCTGTTTATCGGAAATTTCAGGAATTGCCTTCTCCTCCAAAGATTCTGGCAGCCGAGGTTACAGGTTTAGATGCTAATTTGTTTCAAAACTATGCCGACGAATTTAATCATGACAATGCTTATGGATATGCCTATCATCTATACAACGGAGGGAGTCCTGACAACTCCAATCCGGATGCGTTTATTCCCAATTTAACAGCAATAGCAAACGACTATTCCGATAAACCTATCTTTCAGACAGAATATTTTTATGGCGGATGGTTCAATACAGCCTGGCTTATGCACAACTGCCTTGTTTATGGTAATGTTTCCGGATATTTTTTCTGGACAGCAGCATGGGGTTATACGAACAATACATTTATTGATATAGGTGATGAAAGTACATATGTGGTAAACCAGGTCTACTGGGCATTCAGACAGTACTCTAAAGCCATTCATTACGGCTGGAAAAGGGTGGGAGCTACCGTCGATGCTGATAGTTTTCTTGTATCGGCTTTCATCAATTCTGCAGGGAACGAATTATCAACTATAATAATTAATATTAGTCATAGCAATGATTCTTTGGCTTTGGATATTTCGGGTTTTGATATGTCAGGAGCGAATATGCTGCGAACAACTGATGGAGAGCAATGCACTTTAGTGGGTTATTATGACGGCTCTACTTTAAATATTCCGGCAAGGTCGATTACGACGATTTCGACTCTGGAAATCACTCCGGGAAGTGATGGGGTAGAAGAGGAAAATGATAATGACTTAAATGTTGATTGTTCATTGGCTCAAAACTATCCCAATCCTTTTAATACGGCGACAACCGTTGAGTATTCTATATCCCGGGAAGGTTTTGTTAAACTGGCGATTTATGATATTTCGGGTCGAGAGGTAAAGACACCGGTTGAAAGGATAATGCCAGCCGGGAAACATACCGTTAATATTGAAGCAAACGACTTATCTTCGGGGATTTATTTTTATCAATTGGAAACAGGCGGAAAGAACATTCGAAAGAAGATGATTTTGATTAAATGAGATTGATATACAGGAGGGTATTTTTTCAACAACGAATCACACCCCGATACAGTCATTCTTCCTTACGGGGCATGCGAATAACACGAATAAAAAAATTTTTGTTTGTTTTTTTTGACTGACTACCAACTACTATCTACTAACTACTAGAATACAATTTAACCATTTAACTGATCCGCAGGATCAAAGAGATTGTCCAATGTCTAGATTTGACCCCAGAAATAGAAATACCAGAAATATTGACCCCAGAAATACTGGAGAATCAGACTGATATTAATAAAACAGAAATGCTGGATTGGAAATGGAAATAATTCAAAAAATAAGACCTGACCCCTCCATATACTAACAAAAAAAGGCGGGGAATACCCGCCTTTTTTATTCTACTTAGTTCTTATGACTCTAATTTATGTTTAAGTTTTTTGCTATCTTGTACTCTTCTCTATATGCCCCGAATCTTTTATTTATTAATTTCATTTTTAACCTCCGTTAGTTTATAAAGTTAGACGCAGGGAGGGAGGAAATGTTTCAGGTTTTTTATTTTTACCACTTAGCCATTAAACCATTTAACGATTCAACTATAGCGATAGCTATTGTAAGGAGATTGTCAAGAGTTGAGATTTGACCCCAGAAATATTGACCCCAGAAATACTATTTAACGATTCAACTTAGATTTTGGGAATCTATGTAAAGAAATATCCCTTGACTATTATATGTTCTTTCTTTATTATTTTTATATATTATGACTAAATATAGTAATATAGTATTATTAATATTCCTTTTTGTGATAGTGATGACAGGATGTAAATCATCTCCTACGGAGCCCGTTAATGATTTTGATTCTGAAGATATACAGGCGGCAATCGATTCTGCCGCGGCTGGCGATACGGTATATATCCCTGCCGGACGTTCTACCTGGAGTGAACGGGTAGAAATTAGGAAGGAAATTTATATTTTTGGCGCGGGTATAGATACTACAATAATAACAAGGGTAGATGGGGGAGAGGCATTTTACATCAATATCGATATCGGTGATACGATAAGAATATCTGGAATGACAATAGATGGAAATGGTGAATCAAATGGAATTATTAGTCATTATGCTAAAAATTTTCGAATAGATAATAATAAATTCCAGAATTGTATTACAGGATTAATTCTATGGAATTATTCTTACGGAGTAATTGATCACAATATCTTTTTCGATATTATAGTGGAGGGTCTTGTGATTTATGGTGATGATGCAGAAGGATGGGATAGAGAAAATACTTATATAACTACATATGGAGATAACCTCGGGCATCCCGAATTTATTTTTATTGAAGACAATGATTTTATTTATTCTGAAAACGGAGAAGTTGATTATCTTGCGCATGCTGTAGCTTCCAATCATGGTGCACGGTATGTCTTTCGTTATAATACTGTCAATGCTTTATATATCGAAGACCAATTACATCTTCCGTCTGCCGTAGATGTGCACGGGAATTTTTCTTATGGAAGAGGTACGGTCGCTTTTGAGGTATATAACAATACTATTTATTCCGAGCATAGTTACAGGGGAATCAACATAAGAGGCGGAACCGGAGTTATCTTTGGCAATGTATTTACAGGTGATTTTACTCATCCGATTCATTTGACCAATTACAGGTCATGGGGTACTCCCTCAAGTGAAACCCCCGGAGGATGTCCCATCGGAGACTATGATCCATATTATTGCGCAGACGATTATCCCTGTATTGACCAAATAAATAATCTATATATCTGGGATAATACCTATAACGGAAATACGGTTCAGGCTGAGATAGATGATAGGGGATATAATACGATTCACATTCAGGAAGGCAGGGATTATTTCCATGAGATGCGACCCGGCTATACACCCTATACTTATCCTCATCCATTGGTGAGCGATTAAGGTTTTAATTATTAGGTTTTAAATAAAATTCAAAAAAGAAGACCTGACCCCTCTATACATTAACGAAAAAAGACGGGGAATACCCGCCTTTTTTATTCTTCTTAGTTCTTATGACTCTAATTTATGTTTAAGTTTTTTGCTATTTTGTACTCTTCTCTATAAGCCTCGAATCTTTTATTTGTTAATTTCATTTTTAACCTCCGTTAGTTTATCAAGTTAGACGCAGGGAGGTTGAGTTTGTTTCAAGGTTTTTTGTTTTTATTATTTACCGATTCAACTATTCAACAATTTTACGATTTAACTATAGCGATAGCTATTGTAAGGAGATTGTCAAATGTTGAGATTTGACCCCAGAAACGCCAGAAACGCAAAGAACGCAAGGTTTTCTTATTGTTTTTTTTCTAATTTCCCAATTAACGAATCAACGACTCAACCAATTTAACTGTAGCGGTAACTATTGTAAAGAAATTCAAAGAACAAGACCTAACCCCCTCTACTTTTCTAATTTGAATTAATTGTAAAATGCCAATGGTCAACCTGTTTTCTTGTATAAGCGTCTCGTATATCTTGTATTTGAAATTTAACTGTATATTCTCCTTCAATGGGATTTCTAGGGTTATAATCGTAGATAATATCCCAATAGTGCCTGGATTCATGTTTACATATAATTGTTAAAGAATCAGAAAAATCGATAAAGTTACTATCCGGTGACGCAGGATCATCTATCCATAAATATACTTCTGAGGTATCGAGAGAATTATACCAATGTTCTACATAAATATGGATAGGGATTGGAAGGGAATCGTAAGTTTTTCCTTTAAATTCCGGGAAAGGAACGTAAAGCCAAAAAGGATCCCATCTTAAGTATATTCTTTTACTTTTATAACCAATTCCAACTTCGAATTGGTTGTCTCCTGGAAATTGATCAAGTTCTGAATCTTCAACAAAAACGAAGCAAAAATTTGTGTCGTCTATCATAAAGGTTTTGAGATTGCTAATACGATTAAAGTTTAATTCTACGTAACTGCTATAAATATTTTTGATTGAACAATTAATAAGTTTACCCCATAGTGAATCTATCTTCAGATTTAAGTTTATTCTTTCCGGATTTTCCTCCGGGAGAGTTATTCTTTCAGGATGACCTTCCACATTGTAGGCTGTAAATCGTAAACCATATTCTGGTTCTGGTTCCTCTGGACCAACAGGTGATTTTTGGACGCAGGATGAAAGACAAAAAATTATTAGAATAAACAATAAAATAATTTTTATACTGTATTTAGTTTCTTTTAATATAAACATAATTATTAAGTAAAAATACGAATATGCACGACTTTTGTCAACTGCTAGACCTGGTAGACCAACGATAAATTAATCCCACGGAGAACACAGAGGATTTTTGTTTGTTTTTTTGACCAGTGACCAGAGGCTAACGACAAGTGACGATATCCTTCTTTTCACATTTCAAGGTCTGACCCTGTTGATACCTGTTGATATTATCAAAGAAGACCTGAGCTAACTATAACATAATTTTAAAGTTTCAGATTTTTTATTCTTTTAGAGAAGACTCTGTGAAATTTTTCTGCGTAATTTTTACACCAACTGAAGTATTCTTCCCATCTTTCTTTATTTTTTATATCACCTTCTGTATAAAGAATAATTCTACTGTCTTGTCCCTCTGGAAGCTCTTGCCA
>Ga0315552_1000658_pt1 | contig 21415 bp, 24 predicted proteins | sample SalMarSW160170MG_2_FD_203102 | JGI IMG/M metagenome (GOLD analysis project Ga0315552, IMG submission 203102) | Salt marsh sediment microbial communities from the Plum Island Ecosystem LTER, Massachusetts, United States - Salt Marsh Sediment SW1601-70 ...
CTCTGGAGGGCCCTGCTCGGAGGCCATCCTCTCGAGCTCCTGGTCGGTGCCGGCTCCCCATGTACAAAGCGTTTAGTGTTTCTTTAACATTTTATTGAATTTATAACCAAAACGTTTATATATTAGATAATATATTAAATATAAATATGAAGTACAAACTGAAGAAGCTTTCGGGTCTGGAGCAGAAGCTCTATTTCACAATGGAGGCCAAAGACGAAAGGGTTGTTGGCGTGCCTGAGGTAGCCAAAGCCCTGGGAATCTCCAAGGAGCATGCGAGGGTATTGCTCTCCAGCTTGGTAAAAAAGGGGGCGTTTGACAGGGTTAAACCTGGCCTGTATGTAAGAATCCCTGCTAATGTGGTGGCCAATAAAGGCTTGTATGCAGAAGACAGTGTAATGATAGCTTCCCGTATAGCCAGGCCCTACTATATAGCCTACCATTCTGCCCTTAGTCTCCATGGTATTGCAGAGCAGTTCGGATATACTGTTTACATAGCAAGCACAGTGCAGAAAAAGGCAACAGGATACAGAGATTTCCTGATAAAACCGGTCAGACTGACCAAGAAAAGATTCTTTGGTTTTGAGGAAATCGAATACGCTGGGAAGTCGGTCAGGGTCTCAGACCTGGAAAAAACCCTTATAGATTGCATGGACAAGATAAAGTACTGCGGGATTGAAGAACTCATGAAGGCAATCCAGGAGGCCGCCAGCAGGATAGAGTGGAACAGGTTTCTGGAGTATCTGGACAGGATGAACGAGCAGATTCTGATTCATAAAGCAGGGTGTCTGCTGGATATGATTAACAAGCCCGAAATACCGGAAAACGTAATCAGAAAACTGCAGTCAAGGTTATCCCAGAATATATACTACATGGAACCAGGGGTGAGAGGAATATATAATAAAAAATGGAAGATTATCATGAGAAAGGGCTTGAAGGATGTGCTGATATATGGATAGGAGATATCTTGAGAAGCTGCATGGAAGATATGGATACAGCACACAGTTTTTGGAGAAGGTATACCATCTGGTTAGGCTGCTTTCCTGTTTTTCAGAGAGCGGGTTGCTCTCACGGAATCTTGCCCTGAAGGGTGGAACAGCCATCAGCTTCATTTACACTGGTTTGCAGAGGCTCTCCATAGATGTTGATTTCAATTTCATTGGCTCAAAAGATAGAGCCGATATGCTCAGAGTGAGACCAGAGATAATAAAGGAGGTTAGAGGGATAGGCGAAAAACTGGGTTATGAATACAGTGCAAGCCACCCTTATGCCTGCTCCAGAATTGTTTTTGGCTACAGCACAGCATTCGGCAGAAAGGACAGGGTAAAGGTAGAGATAAACTTCGTGAGAAGGTTTCCTGTTCTTGGAACGGTCTCCAAAAGGCTCGTCCATGTATTTGAAGATTTGCCTGGATTCTATGTCAACACATACAGGATAGAAGAGCTGGCTGCAATGAAAATAATGATACTCTCTGAAAGGGTAAGAGTAAAGGACATCTTCGACCTTTTCATGCTTTCGAGAAAAAAGATTGATGTAAAGCATGTCAGAAGGGTTCTCTCAGGATACTCGAAAACCTACAATGCTGAGATGGGTCTTGAGGATATAAAGAATGCTATAGAGGGATGCGATTCGGCTGTGCTGAGAAGGGAGCTGCTGCCATACCTGCCAAAGGGGGCAAGGTTCGAATTTGAGAAGGCCAAGGAGGAACTGCTTGTTTTTCTGGAAGAGGTTTTGACATAATATGCCTCTTTGCAACCGCTGACTGTCTGCATCTCCGATATATCCGGTGCAGAGATGTCTCATGCCACAACATAATGCATGAGGCATGAAAGTCAGCGGTCTTGTGCATCAGTACAAGAGATGAATGCACATCTCTTGAACTGGCATTCAAGATTTTCTTGGTTAGGCATAGCTGTTGAACCAGAAATCGTGTCTCATTGATTACATATTGACACGAGACATTGTGCATCAGCGCAAGAGATTCAGCACAACTCTCGCAGCGCTGCTGCAAGACATCTCTGCATTGTTTATATTGGAGATGCAGACTGTGCATCCATCATCTGCTTAAAAGCAGATGTTCAGCTTCGCTGAACAGACTTGAAAGCGGAGCTTTCAAGAGATGTTTTCTGGTTCAACATAAGATATGTTTTATATAGGGGCAATTACAGTGACACAGTGACAATTCACATCTTTGCCAGGAACCTGCCCTGTCTCAGGAAAACCACAAGGATGTCTTCCTTCTTGAGCCTTTTCTGGAGGGCCCTGTCCTGGGTGCAGACAGCGAAGCCCTGCTCCGAGGCCAGCCTCTCGAGCTCCTGGTCGGCATTGGTTCTCCGGGTCTCGAGGACGAGGACACCCTTCTTTTTGAGCAGCTCGAGGGCCAGGCGGGCGTGCCTGGAGTCGCGGCCCCGGCCCGAGGCCAGCCTCTCGAGTTCGGCCACGACCAGGTCCAGGGTGAAGAGCTCGGGCTTGCCGAATCCCTGGAGCTCCCTGAAGACATCCACCCTGAACTTGCCCGGGATGAGCAGGAAGTTGGTGTCGAGTAGGAACCTCATGGAATCGCCTGTTATATTTACACAGTTAACCATATGGCAATAATTAATAATAGAGGTGTCCTTTTAACCGAGCAGGTTGAAGAAGAATATCCAGGCCACCAGCCAGGCAAAGAGATAGATGAAGAGGCCGTTTCCGATAAGCCACTTGATCCCCTTCTGGCCCACAAAGTGCTGGACCAGACTGCTGACAAGCCAGGCAGCGATAAGGCCCAGGAGGATGGTCAGCATGTTGCCCGCCATGGGGGATACCATAAGGGAGGCGTAGCCCATGGCAATGGCCGCTGCTGTGTAGATTAGGATGGAGAGCCTTGACTGGGATTCCTCGCTCCCGGCAGGCCCTGGTGTGGGGCCCTCCCGGGCGGGTTGCTTGGGGGCTTCCTGGGAGCTTTCCTTGGGGGCCTCGCTGGGGGATTTGCTGGGCCCTTCCCTCGGAGATTCCCTGGGAGCTTGCCTGTGTTTCTTCTTGTGTTTTTTCCTTGACATCGTATCACTGAAGGTCATGTTGCATGGGTTGTATAAGAATTGGGACAGGTAGAATATATAATGCAACTATACTTCTGTTCTGCATATTCGTGCCTAGCCAATTATATTATGGTGCGAGACATCTCGTCGTCTCTCACTTTGTTCGGGATGCCGACTCTCAAACTCGCATACGAATCCTGATGGCTCGTTTAAGATAAGCCTGGCTACTTGCTCTTGTGCCTCATCTTCTTCTGCCTCTTGCGAAGCTTGTGCTTCTTCATCTGCTTCCGCTTGCGCTTCTTTCCGCAGGGCATGGAATCACTTTAGATAGTAATAATGAGGCAGGGGTTATTTAAATGATTCCGGCTGGGTTGTGAAGAGGTGTCTCAAACGGGATTTATGTGGCGTTGGCTGCCCTCTGGGAGTTCATGAGCAGTTCCCAGTTTTCAGGTGGGTCCTTGGGCTTTATGGCCACCGAGCCCAGTTTGCAGAGCGGGCATTCCCCCCTCTCTGGATCCCAGTCGCTTATTCGGTGCTCGGCAAGGGGGGTTACTGTGTAGGTTCCGATGCCTTCTACTTTAATCTCTTTCAGACCCCCACGGTTTATGATAACAATCTCGTAAGGCATTATGGATGAGGGGTCATCACTGACTGAGGCTATGTCCCTCACGGCCTCCGAGAGTCCGGTTCCCTTGGTGCAGAAGTCTTCCACCAGAAGGAGCTGCTGCCCGGAACCGATATTGGTTCTCATCCTTATTGCCTTCTTGCCTCCCTCAATGACCTTTTCCATCTGGGCCACCTCAGAACCAATTATTTCTGCAACATCCTTTCCAAGCCCAGTTGCACCCGTGGGTATGCCTGCGACAAAATCAGGTTTGGGGATATCCAGTTCATTGAACCTGAGGATAATCTGTCTTGCAAATATCTTCCTTATGTTTTCATGGCAGAGAACGACCTTGCTGTTTATGAATCCGTCTGAGTGTCTGCCGGATTTTAGTAGGGCATGGAGGCCTGGACTGCCACTGCGGCCGGCTTCATATTCATATGCCCAGAAGCCTCCCAGTGACTTGAATATATGGAGTATCTCATCCTTTGTTAGTTTCCTGTTGATTGAGCTGGGTTCCAGGGCAAGGACATCCTCCCTTTCCATTTCGAGTATGTTTGGTTCAGTCATGTTCAAACATCCTTATTATGGCCAGTCCGGAGACTGGTGTTATTCAACATTTCCTCCTGCTGCACGGATCTGGTCACGCAGTTCCTTGGCCTTCGTTGCGGCTGCTTCTGCATAGTCATCTCCAGAGCTAGCGAATATGATTCCTGATGAGGAATTGATGGCAACCGAGCCGGGGCCCGTGTATGCCGCCTTCACGGTCTCCTCGACAAAGCCGCCCTGGGTCCCTATTCCCGGGATGAGGTACCACAGGCTGTCCCCTACAATCTCCCTGCCCCTTGAGAGGTGCCATGAAAATATCTTGCCAGAGCCTGGCGGGTGCTCATGGGCCGCTGCCATCACCATGCCTGCATCATCTGCAACACCCAGCTCTTTTGCCCATTTCAGTATTGTTTCTGCAATGAATTCCCAGTAGTGCCGGCCGTCAGGCAGCCTTACATCCTGAACCTCGCGGGAGGAGGGATTGCTGGTATAGCAAAGCCCTACAATGGCCTTGCCCGGGACTGACTTGTCAACAAGGCACTCCATGCAATCCCTGCCCATGTAGGGGCTGAAGTTCACGCCGTCTGCGCCATCGAGGTTGAAGTGTGCTATCCTGTAGCGCTCCTGGGTTCTTCCGATGTCCCCACGCTTGCAGTCAAGAAATACAGGGATGCCTGGGTGGTTCTTCTTGATGTGGCTGATGACTTCCCGGAGTCCCTGGCGGCCGTAGCGGATGGACTCCCAGTAGGCGCTCTGGGGCTTGTACATTGAGGTATATGGAGCAGTGGCCTCAACAACCCTTATCATCCAGTTTGCCATTGCAGTGGCAGTGGACCCCTCGAATTCCTTGCGGACTGTCTCGGGCATCTTGCTGACAAGGGGATCAAGCCCCACGCATACAAGAGAATTGACTTCCTTCTGGCGCTCTGTGAGCAATTGCCTGAATCCCTTCATAAAAATCTTCTTAATGATTATATATAAGGTATTTATAGTTTTGTGGCTCTGTTGCAATCCTCTGAATAAGCAGGAGTACCTGAGCGTGTCTAATTATAGTACATGACATAACTTTTTAGAAAATCATGAGATTTCATCAAGGCCATATTCAAGTGAGTTTTTCTAATTTGTTGTGTCATCAACCATAATCCCTCCAAGACCATCATGCTCCTATGCAACCCCCGAATGAATGGTTAGACACGCTCTACATAGTCTCATCGTGTCACGGGTCGATGGTGTACCCTTCTTTTATTAAGAAATCGCTTACCTCTGATACGTGAGCAGGTACAGGGTATTTTGGGTCAAACTGCGCTGTCATTGACTTAAGATTGATTTCAACTAGTCGAAGATATATGTCGGTCTTTGTATAATCCCTGTCATCCTCTATAACCTCTCTAACCTTCATTTTTAAGATATCGCCATACCGAGAGATTTTTGTTCCGTTACCGATTGCAGTGAGAACGGCGTCAAATCCTTCTCCAAGCTCTGGTATTCTTGCCATGGGCATTATATCGAAGATTAAATTTAAATATACATAGTACATGAAATAAGGGGCTCCGCCCCTTATGATCCCAGCGGTTCCGGCTCGCTCCCTCTGCGGGCCCTTCTGTTCCATTGGTTAGCGGGCCACGCAGTATTCCCGGCCCGGATAATGTTTATTGTCTAGTTATTTGGGTGGATAGTTAGATACGCCCGTAATTCTTTCTATCAGAGAGGCAGGGTCGAAATCAAATATTACTTCAGAGCCCGTATCCTTCTTGGCGACATCGAGCACAGAACCAATTAATCCGTCAGCAACACCACCGCTGCCCTCGAGTATGCCAATCACTTTTCCGGCATCGAACGCAACTAAGAATTCATTGAGGGTTCCGCTCCTTCCATTGATTATAACTGCGGCATCTATTGAAGCCACAGAGGAGACGTTTCTGTACTTGTAACAGATTTTTTCTTTGTCCCCGTGTTCATATTCCTTTGGAATGAAAATCAGCCTGGAAAAGCCAGAGGTCGGATACCTGAAAACCTTCCTGTGGGATTTCATATCGGTGGCAGGAGAGAATCCTATTGTTTCTCCTCCCAGCTCGCTGGCAGCCATGACTGCCAGATAGGGCAACCCCCAGCAGGCCCCAGTGACTACGGCATGGTTCCTCTTTGCAATCTCCCTTCCTATCTGCCTGGCCTTCTCCTTAACATCTTCTGGGACATCCTCGATGTTTGCGCCGAAAACCCCTATCCTCATATCCAAGAAAGGGTATTGGTATTTAAATAGTGAGGCACAATATTTCCAGGTGATTTATTGGATCTGGCCTCAAAGATAAGGGTCGTGCCTGATTTTCCCAAGGAGGGCATCACCTTCTATGACATAACAACCCTGCTAAAGGATAAAGAGAGCTTTAGGCAGGTTATTCATAACCTTGCTGACAAGTTCAGGGGAAATGGCATTGACAAGATAGTAAGTACCGAGTCGAGGGGATTCATATTCGGGTCCGCCCTTGCATATGAGCTTGGTGCGGGTTTTGTACCTATCAGGAAGGCGGGAAAGCTGCCGTGTGAGACAATAAAATGTTCAAACACCATTGAATATGGCAAACGTGATTTCGAGATACACAAGGATTCCATAAAAGGGGGGGAAAGGGTACTTATTCTTGACGACCTCTTTGCAACAGGAGGGACTACGGAATCTGCCATAGACATGGTGGAGTCCCTTGGCGGGGATATTGTGGGCCTGGCCTTCATGATATTCATGTCCTCAATAAACGATGGTGGCCTGTCATCGGAGGATGTCAGGAAAAGGACCAGGGGTTATGACGTTTTCTACCTGATTGACGACAAGGATTTGAATGTCTGATATTGACGCTCAAGCCTTGGCAGACAGTGATTGGATGACAGGCATTATTAAACCTTAACATCGATTAGCCTGAAGTTTTTTACGTCTACCAATCCCCTGTCAGTTATCTTCAGCCTGGGTATGACAGGCAGGGCCAGGAAGGCAAGCTCCATGAAGGGGTTGTCAAGCCTGCAACCGAGTTTCCTTGTGATACCATGCAGTTCGCTCAGTTTTTTCTGGACCTTGTCTGCAGCCTCTGCTGACATCAGGCCTGCAACAGGAAGCTCGAGCAGTCCCAGGGCCTTCTTGTCCTTTACCGATACAATTCCGCCCCCCGCGTTTCTGAGGCTTTCCAAGGCAAAGAGCATGTCAGAATAGTTCTCTCCGATACATATCATATTGTGCGAATCGTGTGCGACAGTAGAGGCCAGGGCTCCCCCCTCAAGGCCGAATCCCTTTACAAAACCGCGGCCGATGTTGCCGGTGGCCCTGTGTCTTTCAACAACTGATATGGGAAGGATGTCATTCTTACTGTCGGGGACAAGGAAATCTCCGTCTGAATCCAGGCTGGCAATCTGCCACTTGTTAGGGACCTCTATCACATTGACATCCGCTTTCTCTGAGGATTGCACCTTGAGGTCGTCCTCTAAAAAGGAGGCTGTATTTACGGATGATAAAATGTCCTTGGGGATTCTGGGTGCATTAAAATCCTTCACAATCTTTCCGTTCTCTGCAACCTTCTCGCCGTTCACAAAGAGAGCGGCCACCCTGAAATCCTTCAGGTTATCCAGGACGGCAAAGCTTGCCCTGCTACCTGGTCTCAGGCTCCCCAGCCACTCTAGCCTGTAGTGCCTGGCAGGGTTGATTGTTACCATCCGCAGGGCATGTTCTGGCCTTATCCCGAGTTCCACGGCCCTCCTAAGGATTCTGTCAAGGTGACCATCCCTGATGATTGTTTCCGGATGTATGTCATCCGAGACGAGAAAAAGCCTTTTTATGTTCCCGCCCCTGATAATACCGACAAGGCTTTCCAGGTTCCTCATGGAGGAACCCTCCCTTATCATGATTTTCATACCCAACCCAAGCTTTTCCAGGGCCTCGCCCTCGCTTGTGCATTCATGGTCAGTGGTTATCCCTGCCTGGATGTATCTTTTCAGGGCTTCCCCTGACAGGCCTGGGGCATGCCCGTCCACGGGCTTTCCAGACTCCTTTGCAGCGGCTATCTTGGACATAACCTTCTCGTCACCTGACACGACGCCTGGGAAGTTCATGAGCTCTCCCAGGGCAACGCACCTGCCGTGACTCAGTAATTTTCGAATCTCACTGGTCCCAAGCTCTGCCCCTGCTGTCTCCATATGGGTGGCGGGCACGCATGACGGGGCTGTGAAATAGACCTCTAGGGGGCTTTTTTCCGCATCCCTTATCATGAACTCTACTCCCTCCACACCCTTGACATTGGCTATCTCGTGCGGGTCGGTAACCACAGCGACAGTCCCCCTGGGCAGCACGACCCTGGCAAAGTTCGAGGGGGTCAGCATCGAGCTCTCTATGTGAACATGCGCGTCAATGAATCCGGGGACTATGTATCTTCCAGAATAATCAATTACCTTATCAGGTATCTGATTCGTTTGGGGAACTATCCTGCCGTCCCTGACAAAAAGCTTGCCTTCGTTTATCCTGCCGGATTCCACATCCACTATATTACCTTTCACAACAAACATTAGATGATTCTTGAGGATATGATTTAATAAATCAGTACAGGATGCTGTGAAATGCAGAAAACGCCGCTGGATGACAGGGAAAGGATTTATTGGAATTGTCACCATTGAATTTATTCATTCTATAGAGCCTGGGGTTAAGAATGGTAAGTTAATTTATTTCTTTCCCCCAATTCTGAAGTGGAGGAGATTTGACATGGCCATTGATGTTTCTGCAGAGGTGTGCGGCATGAGGATGGAGCCGGCCGTCATGAATGCCTCGGGGATATTCTCCTTTGTGCCTGTCCTCAAGAGGCTTCAGGGCCATTTCGGGGCCCTGGTGACCAAGAGTATCGGCTACCAGGAGAGAGAGGGCTATGATAACCCGGTTTTTGCGCAGCTCTCGGAGAAGGAGTATATCAATGCTGTGGGACTGCCCAATCCCGGGCACAGGGCCATGCTCGAGGAGCTGCTTGAGGCCTATCCCCTGGGGAAGCCCCTGATAGTCTCGGTGTTCGGCTCGAGCATAGCAGAGATGAGGGAGATGGTCTCGGAGCTGCAGTACGCGTGCGACGCCTTTGAAATCAATTTCTCCTGCCCGCACCCCAGGCCCGGGGAGAGGATTGGGAAGGTTTTGGGTTCCGACCCCGTAGCGGTGGAGGCCTTTGTGGACGCGGCCAAGAGGGCGTGCAGGAAGCCGGTCATTGCAAAGCTCTCATGGAGCATAGAGAACCTGGAGCAGATTGCAAAGGCCTGCTGGGACGCGGGTGCCGATGCAATATCAACAACCAATACCATAGGACCCACCCACTCGGGCATGTCCAGGATAAGGTGGCCTGTCCTGAGCAATGTTCACGGCGGCCTCTCGGGGCCCGCGATAAGGCAGAAGGGCATCGAGAGTGTGAGGAGGATAAGGAAGGCCGCGCCTGAAATCCCGGTGATAGGGATGGGCGGCATATCATCGGGCCGGGACATAGTTGAGTATCTCAGGGCCGGGGCCGATGCGGTGGCCATGGGGACGGCATTTGACCTGAAGAGCACCGGGCAGGTTGGAGAATTCATGGAACGGCTCGTGGAGGAGCTCAGGGATGAGATGGAAAGAGAGGGTGTGAAGAGGCTTAGGGACCTGAAGGGGTAAAAGCCGTAACTATTACGAGGGGAAAGGGTGCATGCAGGTGGCGAAGTCGCCTGAGCCGTCATAGATTGTGAGGAGAAGGATATGGGCAGGGAATATCACGAGCAGTTTGAGATAAGCAAGGTTGCTGAGGAGGCCAGGGGTTTGAGGAGGATTGTGTTCAGCAGGCCCCTGAAGAGCGAGCCAGGGCAGTTCGTCATGATGTGGATACCCGGGATTGGGGAGAGGCCGCTCTCGGTCATGAATGACAAGCCCCTGGAGCTCCTGATAAAGAGGTACGGGGGGGCCTTCACCGAGAAGGTGTTCAAGCTCTATCCGGGGCAGAGGGTGTTCATAAGGGGACCATACGGGAATTCCTTTATGCCCCTTGTAAAGGAGGAGGGAAGGAAGTTCCTGGTATGCGGGGGTTGCGGGGTCGTTCCCCTTGTTTTTCTGGCGGAAAGGCTGAAGGAACATGATGTGCAGGTTGTCATGGGGGCCAGGAGCAGGGAGGAGTTGCCACCGGCCTTCAGGGAACTCGGCCCGCTTATAACAACGGATGACGGCTCGGAAGGGGTGAAGGGCCTCGTCACGGACATGATTGACCGGCTCGGGGCCAGGAGGGGTGACCAGTTCTTTATATGCGGGCCGGAGAGGATGATGGTTGCTGCGGCTGAGAAGGCCGAGAGGTATGTGCCCCCTGAGAACATAGTCCTTTCCTTGGAGAGGTACATGAAATGCGGCAGGGGGCTGTGCGGCTCCTGTGAGCTTGACGGCTTCAGGGTGTGTGTCGACGGGCCGGTATTCACCTACAGGCAACTCAGGGGCGGCGACTTCGGAAGGAGGAAGCGCTCCAGGTCAGGGAGGAGGGTTGGGGCATGAGCTATGACCTTGTGATAGAGGGAAGGTTCGTGGACCCCCTGGAAGGAATCCGTGAGGGATTCCTGGGCATTGAAGGGGGCAGGATAGCGTACATAACAGAGATGCCTATAAGCGGGAGGGCAAACATAAGGCTCTCGGAATCAGAGCTCGTGCTGCCGGGCTTCATAGACAGCCACGTCCATTTCAGGGAGCCCGGATGGGAGCACAAGGGCGACATGGCAAGCGAGAGCAGGGCCGCTGCCCTGGGGGGCGTGACCACGGCCATGGAGATGCCCAACACACCCATGCCCCATCAGACCACTACAAGGGAGAAGGTCCTGAAGAAGAGGGCGATTGCCGAGAGGAGGGCCGTCATAGACATGGAATTCTATGGGGGGATCGGGCCCGGGAACCTCTACACCCTGGGGAGCATGGCAGATGTTGTCCCGGGATTCAAGATATTCATGTGCGACAGCACCGGGAACCTGAAGCTCGAGAATCTCGGGCAGGTTGAGGAGGCGCTCTCCCAGCTCAGGGGCCTGGGGAAGCCTGTCAAGGTCCACTGCGAGGACCAGGCCATGAACGATACGGGGAAGGAGAGATATAAGGACATGTATGAGAAACATGGGCCGCTGATTCACTCCCTTGCGAGGCCCCCGGAGTCAGAGGCAAAGTCTATAAGGGATGTGCTGGTCCTTGCCAGGAAGCACAATGTTCCTTTATGCGTGTGTCATGTATCGACAAGGAAGGGCATGCAGATGATTGAGGAGGACGGCTGGGCCAAGGCTGAGGTCACGATTCACCACTCCCTCCTGGACCTTGAGGACTTCAGGAGGCTCGGTCCCCTGGGTAAGATGAACCCGCCCCTGAGGGAGAGGCGGGATGTGGATTATGTCCTCAATTCTGTTGCGGAGGGCCGTGTGCCCTTTATAGTCACGGACCATGCGCCGCACACCCTTGAGGAGAAGGGGACGGAGAGCTTCTGGGATGTTCCCTCGGGGGTCCCGGGCATTGAGCATTACGGGAACTTTGCTGCCCTTCTTCTGGCCAGGGGGATGGACCTGAAGGACCTTGCAAGGGCGACATCGTACAATGCAGCGGAGTTCTATAACCTGGAGGGCAAGGGCCGGATAGAGGAGGGCTACCTGGCCGACCTGGCCGTCCTGGACACCCAGAGGCCTGTCAGGGTTGGGCCGCCCTATCAGACCAAGTGCGGGTGGTCCCCCTATGAGGGCATGGGGTTCCCGGGAGGGGTCAGCTATACCATAAGGAGGGGCAGAACAATCATGGAATGCGGAAGGGTTCTGGTCTGAGTTTTTCCGTACACGCTTTTGGAGAGAATCAGGATTCGTTATAACCATCTGCCAAGGTCTTAGCTGGCGAAGCCGTTAAGAGTAAAAGGGTGTTATTTGAGACGCTTCCTGGCCAGCTCGGCGTCCTTTTCTGTGATGGTCCTCCGGCCGAAGTGGTCGGCGAATTCCCCGGCCTCTGTCGCAAGGCTCCTGGTGAGCTGCTCGATGTAGTCTGCAAAGGCCTGGCTGGCCTGCCTGGAGACCCGCTTTGCGCCGGCCTCTCTCATTATTCTCTCAACCGTTGCCAGGGGGAGTTTGGCCATGATCTTGCCTCTTTTCTGCCATTTCAAGCTGAAAATGCGCTATAATATGCTATACTGAATCAACTTAAATAAACTATACCTGAGTTGATTCGGTAGATGTGAAATGGGCGGTTTTTCTCCTTTTCACATGAATTTTAGCTAATATTTATAAGTCAAGGCTTCAATATGGATATAATTGGCTTTGGCCAGCATTTTTAAGGAGGTTTTTCAATGACAGAGGCATATTGTGTTCGATGCAGGAAGAAGGTGACCATAAAGGATGAACAGAAAATCACCATGAAGAACGGAAGGAAGGCTACAAAGGGCGTGTGTCCGAACTGCGGAACCAAGGTATTCAGAATCGGTGGATAGTCTTTCCGGATGAGAATTAAGGGAAGCGATTGCTTCCCACTACTTTTGTTTATTGAAGGGAGTAGCCTTAGGTGTTGTTACCGGCTTCAATCGGCACTGTGAACTACCCCGACGGTAAATGTGTCGACATCTGCATCAAGGTATGTCTTTGTCTTTGGCGGGAAGATGTCATTCACTCTGTTGTAATCTTTATCCAATTTTCGGAGAGTTGCTCCCGGATTTTCCCATGATACCCTGTCGCCTCCATTTCCGTTGTATTTGGCCATTTTACCACCCCTTAGTAGTTCATAATTGTAACTATAGAGTAGTGACTTTAATGGTTTATAAAGTTATCGGTGGGGTGATTTGTGCCTTTTTGACTCCCAGAAGTGGCCTCCCATAGGGGGTAATCATGCCTTTATACAGAGCATTTCCCTGGTGGCATGGCTGAAGGGAGGCCGGCCTACCTGAACCCGATGGCCGCGTAGGCCACGACCTCGCTCATGTCCCCCGTGGCCTCACCAGAGGAGGTGTAGTCAAGGACCTCCACTCTCTTCCAGCCGAGCTTCAGGGCCGCGGCCATGAGGACCGCTATGGGGGCGTAGCCGCACACCGAGGCCCTGGTCTCGTGGAGTGTCCGGAAGAAGCCCTCCATGTCAAGGTCCTTGATTTTCTCGATGGCCATATGGTCCCTTTCCCTGGCAGCCCCCCATGATATGAAGTGGGAGAAGTCAGAGCTCGCTATGATTCTGGCGTCGTGCTCCTTGGCTATATCTGCGAGGCAGGAGCCGAGCTTCCTGCAGCGCTCCAGGAAGGCCCCGGTGTAGCCGAAGCCCATGATGGAGATGGGTAGGAATGTTATGCCAGGGCCGAAGCGGTGCTGGAGGAAGGGCAGCTGGACCTCGATGGAGTGCTCCCTGGAATGGGCAAGCTCGTCCTCCTCGGTGAGGCCATGCTTCTCCAAGGCCCTGGCCATCCCGGTGTCGATAGGTACCCTGCCTAGGGGTGTCTTCCAGGAACCGGAGGCCATGATGGAGAAGTCCCTGCCCAGGCCGGTGTGGTTCGGGCCGAGGATGATGAAGCGCTTCCCTGGCCTGAGGGAGGAGATTGCACGGGCCGCGGTTCGGCCGGAGTAGGTATAGCCCGCGTGGGGGGAGACCACGGCCTCGTATTCGGGGCCGTCCTTGAGTTTGGAAAAGAGGCCGTCCAGGGTCTTCCTGAGGGTCCTGCCGTCCCAGTCATAGAACATGCCCGCGACAGCGGGCTGCCTTGTTTTGCCTGGCATGTTTAGAATTGCGCGTTTGGGTTAAATTTGTTCCCTGTCCAGGCTAGCCCACATAGACCATCTCTTCTTCCCTGGCGTCCTTCTTGCTCTTTACGCGGACCCTGAGCCTCTCGGCTATCTGCTCATAGAACCTGACCATGTCCTGGTTGATGCTGGGCCTTACATGGGACATGGCCTTCTTGAACTCGGCCGGGCCCACGCTCTTGGCCTTGAAGTCCCTTCTCAGGGCAAAGAGACCGGCCTCCCTGGCAAGGCCCTCGATGTCCGCGCCGGAGTAGCTGGCTGTATCCTTGGCTAGCTTGTTAAGGTTTATGCCCTTGAGGGGCATGCTCTTGGTGTGTATCTTGAATATCTCGAGCCTTGCCTTCTCGTCAGGGGCAGGGACGAGTATCTGGCGGTCGAACCTGCCGGGCCGAAGGAGGGCCGGGTCCAGGATGTCGGGCCGGTTGGTGGCAGCCACGACAACCACGTTGTGGAGGTCCTCGAGGCCTGAGAGCTCGGTCAGTATCATGGAGACCACGTTCTCGGTTACCCTGGTTCCCGCATCCAGGCCCCTTCTGGGGGCAAGGGCATCGATTTCGTCAAAGAAGATTATCGTGGGGGCGACCTGCTTGGCCCTCTTGAATATGTCCCTTATGTGTTTCTCGGATTCGCCAACCCATTTTGAGAAAATCTCGGGGCCCTTTACAGAGATGAAGTTGGCGCCTGACTCGTTTGCAACGGCCTTGGCCAGGAGGGTCTTGCCTGAGCCGGGCGGGCCGTAGAGCAGGACTCCCTTGGGCGGCTTTATCCCGATTCTGTCAAAGGCGGCGGGGTGGTCCAGGGGCCACTGGACAACCTCCTTCAGGTTCTGCTTGGCCTCCTCAAGGCCCCCAATATCGCTCCATTTCACCTTGGGAATCTCGATAAGGACCTCCCTCATGGCAGAGGGCTCCACTATCTTCAGGGCGTTCTCGAAGTCCTTCTTGATGACCTTTATCTTCTCTATGGTCTTGGCAGGGAACTCCTCCTCCTTCTTCCAGCTCAGATCAGGGAGGTTCCTCCTCAGGGAGAGCATGGCAGCCTCCTTGCAGAGGGACTCCAGGTCTGCGCCGACAAAGCCGTAGGTTATCGAGGACAGCCAGTCCAGGTTGACGTCGCCTGTCAGGGGCATGTTCCTGGTATGTATCTGGAGGATTTCCTTTCTGCCCTTCTGGTCAGGGACGCCTATCTCGATTTCCCTGTCGAACCTTCCGGGCCTCCTGAGGGCCGGGTCGAGTGCATTGTGCCTGTTGGTGGCTGCTATGACTATGACCTTGCCCCTGGATTTCAGGCCGTCCATGAGGGTAAGGATTTGGGAGACGACGCGGCGCTCTACCTCGCCCGTGACCTCCTCCCTCTTGGGGGCAATGGCGTCTATCTCGTCAAAGAATATTATGGCAGGGGCGTTCTTCTCGGCATCCTCGAATATCTTGCGGAGGTTCTCCTCGCTGTTGTGTGCGAATATGCCGCCAAACCCGGCCAGGAAGTTCTCGGAGGGGTTTATTGATATGTCATACACGTGTTCTTCTTTTGCGGGAACGTGATTTATTTCCTCTACCCGGTCCCAGTAGATATCATTCTCCAGGAGGCTCCAGAGCTTTTTGTGGTTTTTCTTCTCAGGGTCGATGCCAGATATGAACTCCTTAAGCTTGTCCTTGCCTATGGTCTTTGAGTTATGCCACTCCCTCCCGACATTGTTCTCTTTCAGGAGTGTCCTTAATTCATCAAACATTGGAACCTGGCTGCTTCTTGTCCATTTCAGTTTCTTGGCATATTCCCTTACCATGTCATTTCTTTTTTTATCCATGAAACCGATGCTCAAGAACCTGCCAATGTTATTTGCTCCCCTGAAGCATACCCCGTTCCTGGTGGATTTCCCAACCCTGTTGGAATATACACTGGCGACAATGCCCAGCTGAAGCAGAATATGCATCAAATCATTCGCCAGGCTCTTGCTGTATGTGGTTGCCTCAACTGTAAGCATGCCTCTCTGGTTCGGGTAGACTGAACCGTCTCCGCTGTAGTATCCCCTGAGGAATTCCCTTATCAGGGATTCCTCGAGTGTGAACACGAATCCTGGCATCTTTTTCTTGGTAGAGTATTTGTTGAAACCCAGCTTTAGCATGAACTCTGCAAGGATTTTTGATCCGATAAAGATTGCATTGTCATATATGCCTGCCTTTATACCGAGGCTTTCGCATGTCCTTTTGATGTCCTCCTTTGCAAAGGTATCAGGTGTTGAGATTCTCAGATTCCCCTTGTTTATGTCCCCCTCTGCGAGCCACAGGCCAAAGAGTCTCATAAGCCCGTTATCTATCCTTATGACTGCTGGGAGGCTTCCCCTGCCGAACCTTGCAGTTATCCTCAGCCTTTTCGGGTCATAACGGATTCCGCTCTCATCCACTAGCTTTCTGAACTTGGGAATTCTCAGCCCAATGTCCTTGCCATAGATGTCATAAACATATTTTTTACGGATTCCCAGAATTTTGGCCACTCGCTCGATGCCTATACTCTTCACTGCCTTTCTCACATATTCAGAACAGTTCCTTACAAGGAGCTTGTTGTCATCCTCAAATAACTCCAGAAGGTTGTATTCCTTTTTTCCTGTCCCCAGAATCGGTATCTTTTGGGGTATAGCTATGAATGATTCCCCTGGGACGAGGTCGCTCGTTTTTACGTCTTCCAGTTTGCCATTGTTTAATGCGAACAGTGAGTGATAGTCAGTAACCTTGATTCTCCTTCCTGTTTTTGTTTTAACCTCCAGGATATCTCCATGCAAAGGGTGCTTGAAATACTGCTTAATCCTTGAGAACTTCACCTTGCCCTTGTCATCGAAGGACACGACCCTTACGTCCCTTCTGTTATCCACGATATCCTTTATTGGCATGTGTGTCATGGTGTCGTTATCCAAAACAAACAGATTCTCGTCACCATTCAGTGACTGACCATACCATTTCGACATGACCTCGGGGCCCGCAATGGCAGTGAAGTTGGCGCCTGACTCATTTGCAACGGCCCTGGCGAGGAGGGTCTTGCCTGAGCCCGGCGGGCCGTAGAGCAGGACGCCCTTGGGCGGCTCTATTCCCAGCTTGGTGAAGAGCTCGGGATGCCGGAGCGGGAGCTCCACCATCTCCCTTATCTTCTTGATTTCCTCATGCAGGCCGCCTATATCCTCGTAGGTTAAGGTGGGAATCCTGCCTTCCTCCATGATTTCGACTGCCTCGGGCTTGAGCTCCACCTCGGTATCCTCTGTTATCCTTACCACGCCGTCAGGGCTTGTCGAGACCACGGCGAGCTTGGTCTCCCCTGGAATTGGAGAAAAGAACATGTCAATTTCCCCGAATGCAGCTCCAAAGATATCATCAAAGGGTGATTGGGTCCTCTGCTTGACCACAGGGAAGGGCATCACGATGTCCCGCTTGCTCACGGGTCTCATGAAGAGGTTCTTCTTGAGCAGCTCGGGGTTCATCTGGAGGATTATCCCCTTCTGGGCAGGTGCAAGTGTGACCCTCTTGGCATCCCTGGGTTCGGCTCTGGAGACCTTGATGGTCTCTCCCACACCGATGCCGGCGTTCCTCCTCGTGATTCCGTCCATTCTGATAACATTAAGGCCGATGTCTGCGGGGTATGCCCGCACGGCCAGGGCGCCTGTGAGGCTCTTGCCATGGAGCGCGACTATGTCCCCCTCCTTTATGCCGAGCTTGCTCATGGTCTTGGTGTCAATCCTGACTAACCCCCGGCCGAACTCCTCCCTGTTGGTAAGCTCCCCCACCTTCAGGGAAACCGGCTCTCTCTTTTCTGGCATTCAATCACTCCCTAATCCCCTTTGGTATTATATTGTGCGGGAATTTATTAATTACAACTCCTTTACCCCATCCTTCAAGGTGGGAATTGCAAGATGTAACCCATCATGAACGATAGGGTACTTGATTACCACTCATCCTCGGATTCCTCCCTCTCCCTGGTTCGTGGCTTCTCGCACCTGACTATGATGCTGTGCCTGGTCTGGATTATCTCCATGGGCTCGCTCCTCACTATTCTCATTATCTTGACGTACCTTCGGACAGTCACGTTGTGGAGGCCTGTCCTCTGGGCAATCTGGTTGATGCTCATGGCCTCCCTGTCCTTCTCGAGCATCCTGATGATTCTCTCCATTATCTCAAGGGGGTCCCGCCTCATGGTATCACTCCGGAATTTAATATACAATTATATACCTTATAGTTTATAAAGCTTTCGGTTGTAGTGGTATAGTTTGTATATTATAGTGTAAAACTGAATAATTTGCATATTTTCCGTACACGCTTTTGTGGAAGTGTTAACTCCCGTAAAAGGGTGTGGTGTCAGAAGAACTTGAGGCCCTCGACAGCCTCTTCCTCCCGTTTTGCGGGCTGGGTCTGCTGGTACTGGTAGGGATTGGGAACCTGCTGCGGCTGGTATTGGCTGGGAGGGGCCTGGATATGCCTCCTGTGGGGGCCGAGCTCGTCCCAGACCAGCCTGGAGAACTTCTCCTGGCAGGCCCTGCAGGTGTAGATGGCCTTGAGGACTATCCTCTGGGGCTCTGTCCCCTCGATTACCTTGACCAGCTCCTCATCGGTGAGGAAAGACCCGCCGCTGCACTTGGGACATTCCATGATGTATAATTGGCCTGGAAGGTATAAATAGGCCCGTGGGGCTGCATAACAAAGCCTTAAAAAGAGGCAGGCCATTACAAGACAGGTGGTTAAAAGATGCTCGACAGAGCTAAAAAAATACAGCCACTTCTCAGTATGGATATTGAAGGCGGAGCAGGATTTCATGTATCGTTTTTATGCAATTCATTAAGGCTTTGCGGGTCTTATTGCAGCAGAGAAAAGAACCCTGAGCCGGAACACACAGAAAGTCATCTGAAGACGGTTGTTTCTCAGCTTGATTTGGCTGAAAGAGAGTTATATGATATCTAGAGGAGTCCTGGAATGGCCTCCTGATGTTATTTTATCACGCTGGTGCCGCCCTCGAGGTGGGAGCTCGTGGTCTGGACCTCTAATCGTGCGTTTTCGTAGAGTTCCCGGATGGTCTTGCATCCGGCTGTGCTCAGGGAGCCCCTGAGTGCAAGCATGTCCATGGGGAGCTGGGTGATCAGGCTTCCCTTGTGGAGGACAAAGCCCTCAACCCCCTCCACGACAAAGCTCCTGGGGTCACTGTGGCCGTACCTCCGGATGTTCTTGGCCCGGGGAGAGGCCTCGCCCCAGTAGGGCTTCACAAAGGCGTTTACAGAACCTATCTCGTCTGTCCCGTTTGTCATAACCCTGAAGGGCCTCTCCACCAGGGGCTGGGGGCCCTCGGTGAAGCCGGCAAAGTACTTTCCCATCATGATGAGGTCTGCACCAAGGGCAAGGGCCACTGCCATGTCACCCGTGGAGCTTATGCCGCCGTCCGAGCAGATGGGGACGTATCTGCCTGTCTTGGAGAAGAAACGGTCGCGTGCCCTGGCAATCTCCATGACTGCCGTGGCCTGCCCCCGGCCGGTGGCCTTGACCCTCCTGGTCGTGCATATCGAGCCCGAGCCCTGGCCTATCTTGATGCAGTCCACCCCGAGGTTTGCCAGAAAATCAAAGGCATCAGTGTGGACTATGTTGCCTGCGATTATGGGCTTTCTGAAGCGCTTGTAGTTCTCGATGGCCTCCCCGGCAAAGTCAGAGTAGAGGTCAGAAGAGTCCAGGACAAGGAAGTCTGCCCCTGCCCTTACAAGGGCCTCGGCCCTCTCGAGGTCCTCGGGATGGGTGGAGACAGCGGCTGCAACCCTTAAGCGCTTGTCCCCGTCCACAAAGGCATTGGGATAGGCCATGTGCTCCTTGAGGTCCCTGAAGAAGACCACGGACTTGAGATTCCTGTCCCTGTCTATCAGGGGCAGGGCCCCGATTCCTGACTGGATTACCCTGTCGTTGGCCTCGTCAAGGGTTATGCCCTCATCGCCGACTATGAGCTTGGAGAAGGGAATCATCCTCTGGCTGACCTGAAGGGAGGCGTCCTTCTCGGGGTGGTACCTCTTCTCGGTTATTAGGCCCACAAGCCTGCCGTTTTCGACCACGGGGAAGGTTGAGTAGCCGTGCTGCTCATCAAGCTCCAGAAGGCTGGATATCCTGTCGTGGGGGCCCACGGTTATCACGTTGTAGACGAAGCCTGACCTGTAGCGCTTGACCCTCCTGACCATCTCGGCCTGCTCCTGGACAGGGATGCTTCCCGGAATGACCCCGAGGCCGCCCTGCTTGGCCAGCTCGATGGCGAGTTTGTGGCCTGTCACAGACTGCATGGCTGCGCTGAGAAGGGGGAGGGGAATCTCTGTCTTGTCGGTTATTCTGCTCCTGAGGGAGACATCCTCTATCCTGGTCCGGCGCGTGGTCCTGCCTGGGAGAATGAGGAACTCTGAAAATGTCCTGGAGGTGGAATCCGTGAGTTTTGCCATGTAATAAATGGGGAGAAAGAGATTTATTGGTTACTTGTGCGAGGAGTTTGCTCGTTCAGAAAAATATTATCCGGGACAGCTCACAGAAACCTCTGTTGATTGCATTCCGCCGGCTGTACTAAAGGCATACCTGCAGACTTTAGGATTCCCTGCTGTTGTACAGCCCTCGTCCTTGAAGGTGGCAACTGAAATACTTCCTAACTCATAAACCTCTATAGTTGCCTTGTTGAAGTATGCGTTCATGCTGCCTCCATTATTTCTTGTTACAATTATATCACCGCAGGTTGCAGATATTCCTGTTATGCTGCCCACCCCTGTGCATCCAACAAGGCTTATGGGCTCTGAACCCATGTTAGTCAGGGTTATGTAGGTATCGGTTCCATCTAAACTACCCGCCACTAAAGTGGCGGGGGTTTTCCCCGCCTAGTTAACGTCAAACTGTAGAAGATTCTTCTGCATCCCACGGCTAACCTTCCAGTGCTTGCGCTGTGAATGCTCTACATATCTTTGTACTGTTGCCGAATTGACAGCGCCAACTGTCCTGTAGAAGTAGCCGCCTGTCCAGAACTTGTCGCCCCAGAGGTCGCTGGTGAAAAGGTCGCGATGATGCTTGCGCATCATGCGGCTTGAGAATCCCTTGAGTAACTTTGCGACCTGAGCTGCACTGTGGTTCTTGCATCCCACGGTGAACAAGTGGCAGTGGTCGTCACCGAAGCCGATAGCGGCAACGGTTATGCCGTGCATCCTCGCTCCCGCGAGTATGTAATCGCGGGTCAGCACCCTGATCAGCGGGTCCGCAAACACGGGGGCCCGGTAGGCGGGCGTTATCTGAATGTGGTAGTTGGCTTCGCCAACGCTGTGGCTAGACTTGATTAGCTCTACTTCCATGAGAAATCACCTGTTAGTTTTATAAGGTCGCGAAACCTACCACTAATTAAGTCATTTCGGATAACGGGGCGGTTTCGCTCCCCGTTTTATTTTTTATTTGGTTCATAGAAATAACATGCGCTCCATCTACGGGCTGAAGCCCGTAGGGTTCCCGCCCTATGCGACTAGCAGCCTAAA
>Ga0315552_1000659_pt1 | contig 21404 bp, 17 predicted proteins | sample SalMarSW160170MG_2_FD_203102 | JGI IMG/M metagenome (GOLD analysis project Ga0315552, IMG submission 203102) | Salt marsh sediment microbial communities from the Plum Island Ecosystem LTER, Massachusetts, United States - Salt Marsh Sediment SW1601-70 ...
CGAATGTACCCGAATTTAGAAGTGGGTGAATTCTTGTGACGAGTACGAAAAGCTTGATTTTTTTGATTATTACCTCAAACCAAGAGGTTATCGAAATCAGTCTCTAATTTTACCTCATCTCTTAAATGTAAAGCACCTCGCTCAGCTTGCACCTTTAATAGCTTCACTATCGCTTTATTCCAGATCATGATTGAACCTCATGATCTGGAATGACATGGCCTTTTCTTGCTTGCCAATCCTCATCGTTTTCGAGGGTAACGACCCGGAATGATTCGGCGTAAGCCATCTCCTTGCCTTTAGCGCGTTCACCTGCCCATTCCTTGATGCGCGGCTCCGGATCCCAGTCTTTCATCTGGCTTTTATGGACGCGCAACGCTGCGATCTTGATATCGATGGTCTCTTCAATGTTTACGAACAAATCCGTTTGGTTCCAGCCGGTGACATACAATTTGCGCGGCTTATGAGCTGTAAGACCCTCTTCGTCCAGCTCCTCAAATAGGTTTGGCTGTCCTGCAGCTGGAAATGTGGCGTCTAAAGCCGCGGTCGCGGCAGCGCGGTGGTCGGGATGATTGATATATGTGTCCCCTGCCCAGACGATGGTTGGGTCGCCGCTGATCACAACTTCCGGTCTGAAGCGGCGGATTTCTCTCACCAGTTTCTTGCGCAGTTCCATGGTTGGCTGCAGCATACCATCCGGTTCACGCAGGAAGACCACTTCTTGAGCGCCGGCAAGATCAGCTGCAGCGCGCTGTTCAGCTTCTCGAATTTCCGTTGCTTTTTCTTTGGTCATACCTGGTTCGGCGATGCCCACCTCACCACTGGTGCACAATACATAACAAATGCGCGCCCCCCTTTTCGCCCAGCGGGCCAGAGTCCCTGCACAGGAAAACTCAACATCATCTGGATGTGCCACGATTACCATGGCGCTTTCAGGGGTATAAAAATTGTCCATTAGGTTGTTTTGATCTCCTTGGATTATTGTGAGATGTAAATTTCTACCCAATTTGGATTATTTTACTTCAAAAACTGGCGCCCCTTGTGGAAAACACCTCTTCCGGCCGCGCCTTCCGACTGCAACATCCCAAAGCCTTTTCCTGACAATGTACATGCAATAAATAGGATTAACGCCACTTTGTCGGCTTAATTTCGCCATGCTAGAATCAAACATAAAATCTCGGAATAGGTTAATTTCGTCCCTGACACCTGATTGGATAACGGAGGCAGCCAGGTTTTGATCCAGGGGGGGTCACAACTGAATATCATTCCAACCTCCACCCTCCCTGTGCCAGGATTGTGGACAGTTCCCAGTAGAGCTGTCAATTGTTTTACATACTTTATCATGGAGCCGACTTCATGCAGGAGTTAATTACATCCACTGCACGTCCTAAATCTGCTGCAGCGCTGGTAATAGGCGGTGGCATTGGCGGGATGCGTTCGGCGTTAGATATCGCCGATGCAGGGTTGAAAGTCTATCTTATTGAGCAAACTCCTTGTCTGGGGGGCCGAGTGGCTCAACTCGGCTATATGTTCCCCCAACACGACTGCGTGCTTTGCCGCGGGACTCCTGACCACGGCTATGGTTGCACCCGCCCCTCTATCTCACCCGCTTACATCCAACACAATCAACATCCAAATATTGAGATCATGACCAACACGCGGGTGGTCGATGTGGAAGGGCAGGCTGGTGATTTCACCGTTTCACTACGCCAGGAACCTCGCTATGTAAATCCAACCCGATGTATTAACTGCGGGTATTGCACCCAGGTTTGTCCCATCGAGCTGCCTGATGAGTACCAGCGCGGCATGACCATGCGCAAAGCTGCGTACAAAGTGGCCGCACGTGCCGCACCAGATGCTTATGTTATAGACCGTGGCCCTTATTGTGATGATTGCGGGAAATGTGCCCAGGTTTGCCCAACCAATGCTATCGATTTGAATGAACCGCCTCATCTCTCAACTGTAGAGGTCGGCGCGATTATTCTAGCGTTAGGTTTTCAAGTTTACGATCCTACCGAACTTGAGGAACTGGGTTATGGGCGCTATCCAAATGTCTTGCATGCCATGCAGTACGAGCGCCTAGCGAGCCGTTCCGGTCCTACCGAAGGAATTATCGTGCGCCCTTCTGATAGCCAACGACCTGGCTCGATCGCTTGGCTGCAGTGTATTGGTTCGCGGGACCAAAAGAACGCCTTTTGCTCCTCAATTTGCTGCATGTACGCCACGAAAGAGGCCATATTAGCCAAGCAGCGTCTGGGAAAAGATGTGGAGTGCCGCATCTTTATTATGGATGAACGCGCCTTCAACAAGGAATACAGCACTTACTTCGCCAAAGCTCGCCAGACTCACGGCATCCAATATACTCGCTGCCGTGTTTCTGCGGTCCAGGTTGATCCAGAATCCCAGGATCTCATTTTGCACTATGCTGATGCCAACGGAAGAATACAGCAGGAAAAATTTGAGATGGTCGTTCTGGCGGCAGGCTTGCAACCATCCAGCTCGGCCCACCACTTGGCTGAAGTACTCGACATCGAATTGAACGAATACGGCTTTTGCCAGACAGATAAATTCACTCCCTTGCAAACAACCCGCCCCGGCGTATTCGTCTGTGGAGCTTTTTCTTCTCCCAAAGAGATCGCCGAAACCATTATAGATGCCAGCGGTGCGGCAGCTGAGGTCATGCGGCTGCTCAATGACCGGCTGAACACTTACCCTTACTCCCGTGAATGGCCTTTCTTGTCCGCTGATGGCTTGCCGCCAGAGCGGGACGTGATGGACCAGCCGCTCAGAGTGGGGGTCTTCGCCTGTGCTTGTGCGGGAACGATCAGCGAGGTACTTGACCTGCACAGTTTGGTGAGCCAGGCTAAGAACTGGCCGGCAGTGATTAGCGCCGAAGTCATTGATCTGGCATGTTTTCCCGAATCATTACGCTATCTGCAGGAGCAGATTCGTGCAAACGATCTCAATCGTATTGTCATCGCCGGTTGCAGCAACCGTACCCACGAATCCCTTTTCCAACGTACGGTGAGAATGACCGGGCTAAACCCTTATCTGCTCGAGCTGGTCAATTTACAGGATCAGTGTAGCCGGGTGCATCGCTGGCAAAGCCAGCTCGCAAACCAAAAAGCGGTTGAATCGGTGCGCATCGCGGTTGGGCGTGTGTCCGCGGCCAGGCCCGTGCATAAAGATGCATTTATTTGCCAGCCAGGGGCTCTGGTTATCGGGGGCGGGGTCGCTGGAATGACAGCTGCCCTGGCGATTGCTGACAGCGGTTATGACGTTCATCTTGTTGAACGCACCGAAATGCTGGGTGGCAATCTCCAGAATTTGTATTACGTGGCGGAAGGTTACAATCCGCAACGCTTATTGCGCGATCTGGTTAACCGCGTCCGCTCTCACCAACGCATCGCTACGCATACACGCACGGAAATTGCGCACCATGGTGGGCATATCGGCAATTTCTGGGCTGAGTTACGTACCGTCCAACCGAGCGGTTCCTCCGAAACCGTTCACATTCAACACGGGGCCACCATCGTTGCTACAGGCGGCAAAGAGGCTCGCGAACATCCGCTGCTCAATTACCCCAATGTAATCACGCAAAGAGAGCTGGAAGAGAAGATCATCCACCACCCTGAAGAGATCACTGCCCTCAAGGATGTGGTCATGATCCAATGTGTGCGACCCGAGGGCGTGGCGGAATACTGTTCGCGGGTGTGCTGTACCAACATGCTCAAGAATGCCACCCGTATCAAATTGTTCAACCCAACCTGCCGGGTGACCGTCCTATACAAGAACATTGTGACTTATGGATTCCGCGAAGAGTTCTACACAGAGGCGCGCCGTCATGGAGTCATCTTCATCCGCTATAGCGATGATGATCCTCCGCAGGTGATTTTTAACGAAGATTTCGACCGGCTTTTTGTCAAAGTGCGGGATCTTTCGCTGGATCGTTTGCTCACTATTCCAGCTGACATGATCCCCTTGAGTATGGCTATCACACCCTCTGAAGGTACCCGCGAACTTGCCAATATGCTGCGCGTACCGCTCTCGAGCGAAGGCTTCTTTGAGGAAGCCCAGCTGAAATTACGACCTATGGATTTCATGCGAGATGGCATCTTCCTGGCGGGTATGGCGCACTATCCCAAGTTTATCGAGGAGAGCATCAGCCATGCCCTGGCAGCTGCCGCCCGCGCCTTGGCTTTGCTTTCACAAAAGTCATTATATCTGGGTGGGGTGGTTGCTCAGGTTGATCCGGAGAAATGTATTGGTTGCCTGACCTGCACGCGCACTTGCCCCTTTGGTATTCCTCAGGTCGTGCAGTTGGAGGGCCGGCCGGGCGTCGGTGCTCTCGGCGGCGCGGCTTATATTGACCCGGCCCTATGCCAGGGCTGTGGTACCTGCACTGGCGAATGCCCAGCCGACGCCATACAACTGACCAACTACACTGATGAGCAAATCATGCTTCGATCGATAGGAGGTTTGGGTAGCTGGCGAACCGAAGTTGCTCAAGAGGTAACCCCATGACCGAACCTCACGATACCAAAGCGCTTTTCGAGCCGGAAATCACCGCTTTTTATTGTGTCTATTGCGGGTATATGGCAGCAGATACGGCTGGCGCATTGCAGGTTCAATACCCTGCTAACGTGAAGTTTATTCGGTTGCCCTGCACCGGCAAGACCGATATTCGCTATCTTTTGGAGGCATTTGAACAAGGAGCCGATGGCGTTTACGTGGTAGCCTGCCCCATCGGTAATTGCCACCATGTCCGTGGTAACGAGCGCGGCCGCGCCCGCTTGCAAAGAGCCAAACAAATCCTGGATGACATCGGACTTGGCGGTGAACGCCTGGATATGTTCTTTATGTCGGGCAGCCAGAGCCACACCTTCGCTATGGCAGCCCAAACCATGACTGATCGCATTCGCGAAATGGGCCCTAACCCCCTCAGAATCGCACCAGGAAATGGCAAGGTTGAAGCGGAAGCTACGCAAAAAGAAGAGGAGGAAGAGGTGGGTTTCAGGGGCAGACGCAGGTAGTGGCAATCGCGTAGGAGCGTGACGCCGATATTAACCAGTTTCTCAATTGGATGAGGAAGACAGCGATGACTCAGGCCAACCAGGAACCCGTTCTCAAACAGCCCATCGGAGCCGTTATGGTCGTTGGAGGTGGGATCGCGGGAATGCAGGCTTCCCTGGATCTTGCCGATCAAGGTTTTAAAGTTTATTTGGTAGAAACGAAATCCGCCATTGGGGGGAAAATGGCGCAGCTCGATAAGACTTTCCCGACCAACGATTGTGCCATGTGCACTATTTCACCAAAACTGGTTGAAACGGGCCGGCACCCCAATATCGAGATTATGACTAACACCGATGTGTTGGAAGTGACCGGCCAGGTGGGTGATTTCAGGGTGCACTTACGCCACGAACCACGCTACATCGACCTGGATAAATGTATGGCATGCGGTGATTGTGCCAAAGTTTGCCCGGTGATCGTGCCTGATTTGTTCAACCAAGGGCTTGTTGCTCGCCATGCGGTCTACAAACTCTACCCGCAGGCTGTGCCGAACGCCTACGCCATCGAAAAGCGCGGCATTGCCCCTTGCCGGGATGCTTGTCCGGCTGGCCAGCGTGCCCAAGGCTACATCGCTTTAATCCGAGAGGGGCGTTGGCAGGATGCGCTGAGAGTCATCAAAATGGATAATCCCTTCCCCGGCATATGCGGGCGGATATGCAACCACCGTTGTGAAACCGCCTGCAATCGTGGCCTGGTGGATGAACCGATTAATATACGCGCCCTCAAACGTTTCGTCACCGACAAAGTATACGCCGAACCCAGACAGCCCGTAGAACCCGTAGCCCGTCGCTATGATCAACGCGTCGCCATCATCGGCGCAGGACCGTGTGGTTTGACCGCAGCCCAAGACCTGGTGCTGGCTGGATATAGTGTTACTGTTTTTGAAGCCATGTCCGTCGCAGGAGGTATGTTACGTCTGGGCGTGCCGGAATATCGCTTGCCTACAGAGATTATCGAACGTGAGGTTCAGGATATCATTGATCTGGGTGTTGACTTGCGTTTGGGTTTTCGCATTGATAACCTCGACGATGTCTTTGTCGAAGGTTTCGATGCCGTGCTAATTGCAGTGGGCGCTCATGAGGGCATCCGCTTGCCCATTCCGGGAGCTAATCTTGACGGGGTATTGATCAATACCCACTTCTTGAGAGATGTACGTCTGGGTAAATACCGCCAGGGAGCCGAAGATGCTCCCAAGTTAGGAGCACGCGTTCTGGTGTTAGGCGGCGGTAATGTCGCTATCGACTGTGCTCGCAGCGCTATCCGCCTGGGTCGCCAGGTCCATATGGCTTGCCTGGAATCCCGGGAGCAGATGCCATCTCACCCTTGGGAAATCGAAGCAGCTGAACAAGAGGGCGTAGTCCTGCATCCGGGCTTGTCCTTTGAGCGCATCTTAGATGACGGTTCTGGGCATGTGCAGGCAATCGAATGTCAGCAGGTTGCCAACTTTAGTTTTGATGAGCGCGGCCGTTTGCACGTAGAAAAAGTGCCAAATTCCTCCGAAGTGATTTCCTGCGATAGCATTATCTTCTCGGTGGGGCAACGTGCTGGTCTGGCTTTTATCCCGGAGGACGCTAATGTCGGATTGACAGACCGTGAGACTATCGCCATAAATCCCAACACCTTGGCTACCTCCCGTCCGGGGGTCTTTGCGGCTGGAGATTGCATTTCGGGGACGGCCTTTGTGATTGAATCTGTCGACAGGGGTCACACTGCCGCTCAATCCATCCAGCGTTACTTGCGAGGCGAACCTTTGGAACCGCCCTCCAAGCCAGATCTCCCGGTCGTGCGTCTCAGCCATTCAGAAATAGAGCAGCGCTTGGCCCGTGGTGAGATCAAGCACCAGCCGCGCGTACCTATGCCCGAACTGCCGGTGGATCAACGAATCAGTAACTTTGTTGAAGTCGAAAGAGGCTATGACGATGAGAGCGCCCAATCTGAGGCTGCTCGCTGCCTGGCTTGCGGGATTTGTTCAGAATGTATGAGTTGTACCTTCGCTTGTGGGGTAAACGCAATTGATCACGACATGGTCGCTTATCAGGATGACCGCCAGGTTGGTGCCATTATCCTAGCACCCGGCTACCAAATCTATCATGCCGAACTTTCAGAGTCCTATGGCTTTGGGCGTTATCCCAATGTGATCACCGCTCTACAATTTGAGCGTTTACTTTCCGCTTCTGGTCCTACCATGGGGCATGTCCACCGGCCGTCTGACCATAAGCCTCCTAGCAAGATCGCTTTCCTGCAATGTGTCGGTTCACGCGACCAGAGTCATGATTATTGTTCGGCGGTATGCTGCATGTACGCTACCAAAGAAGCCGTAATGGCAAAAGAGCACCACCATGACCTGGATATCCATGTGTTTATGATGGATATGCGCGCTTTCTCGAAAGGCTATTGGAGCTATTTCGAGCGTGCTCGTCAGCATTATGGCATTCATTATCACCGTACCCGAATCAGCGCATTGCATGAAGAACCCCTGTCACACAACCTGGTTCTCACCTACCAGGCTGACGGCGGTGTCCGTCAGGAAGAAGAATTTGACTTGGTGGTGCTTTCGGTAGGTATGGAAATTTCGCCGTCCGTTCGCGACCTGGGTCGCAGGTTGGGAGTCGAGTTAGACGAATATGGCTTTTGCCATATGGTACAGTTCAATCCAGTGGAAACCAGTCGCCCGGGGGTCTTCGCAGTAGGGCCTTTCCGTGAGCCAAAGGACATTTCCGAATCGGTGGTTGAAGCCAGCAGCGCAGCTGCCTCAGCTGCGGCACGCATCAGCCCAGCACGCTTTTCGCTTACCACTGTACCTGAGTTTCCACCCGAACGTCGGGTTAGTGGGGAGCCTCCACAGGTCGGAGTCTTCGTTTGTCATTGCGGTTCTAACATCGCAGGATTCCTCGATGTACCTGACGTCACAGAATACGCCCGCAGCTTACCGTTTGTCGCCCACGCCGAGAATAACCTTTACACCTGTTCCCAGGATAGCATCCGCCACATTACCGAGGTGGTCAAAGAACGCCATCTTAATCGGGTGGTGGTCGCCAGTTGCACGCCGCTTACCCATGCTCCGCTCTTTCAAGATAGTATTCGGGAGGCAGGCTTGAATCCCTACTTGTTCGAGATGGCCAATATCCGCAACCAATGTTCGTGGGTCCATTCGAACGATCAGGAGGCAGCCACCCGCAAGGCCAAAGATTTAGTTCGGATGGCGGCAGCCCGCGCCGCCCTGCTGGAGCCGCAAACCACCCTCGAATTGCCGGTGGAGCGTGCCGCCATGGTTATAGGGGGAGGGGCAGCCGGAATGACCGCCGCCCTCTTCCTGGCTGAGCAAGGCTTTCCGGTCCACCTGGTGGAGAAAGAGGCCAGCCTGGGCGGTAACCTGCAACGAGTTTTCACTACCGCGCCACCGTTAAGTTCCAAGGAGCAGCCCAAAGATCCGCAAGACGTTTTGCAGCAGCTACTTGCTCAGGTATGGGCTCATTCGAATATCACCATACACTTGAATTCTCAAGTCGTATCCGCCAAAGGGTTTCGAGGCAATTTCACCAGCGTGATTAAAGGGAACGACAGCGCTAAGACCGAGATCAAGCACGGCGCTATCGTGATTGCCACTGGCGCTCAAGAATATCGAGGGCCTGAGTATGGCTATGGTCACCATCCAGGCGTGCTTACCCAAATGGAATTCGAGGCTTTGCTAACTGGCCGCAGCTCGGCTCATCAGCTTGATACACACCAAAGCAGTGACCAGCTGCCGGATAGCATTGTGATGATCCAATGCGTTGGCCCTGCCGATCAATTCTGTAGTCGTATTTGCTGCACGGTCGCTTTGAAGAATGCCCTGGCTTTCAAGCAGCGCAAACCGCATGGGCGCGTCGTAATTCTTTATAAGGACATCCGCGTCTATGGATTTAAAGAGCGCCTCTATACCCGCGCTCGCCAGGAAGGGGTAATCTTTGTACGTTACGATGACGCACATGCCCCTCATCTGGAAGCCGGTGAGGATGATCAAACCCGCTTGACCATTACCGCCTGGGATCTCAACTTGGGTCAGCCTATCCAGCTAAATCCAGATCTGCTGGTGCTGAGTATGCCGGTCGTTCCAGCAAATGACGTCAAGGAGCTGGCCGCGCTCTTCAAAGTGCCAGTCGATGCTGATGGCTTTTTCTCGGAAGCCCATGTGAAGCTGCGCCCGGTGGACTTTGCTACCGATGGCATCTTCATGGCGGGTATGGCTCATTACCCCAAACTCTTGGATGAAACCATGATCCAGGCGCAAGCAGCTGCGTCGCGGGCTGCCCGTGTACTTAGCCGGGAAACTTTGACTGCGGGAGGTCGTGTGGCAGTGGTGGACGAGCTCATGTGCACGGGATGCCTTACCTGTGTGCGAATATGCCCTTTCAACGTGCCCCAGATTCAATCGAACCTGACCGGTGTGGGGAATATTATGGGAGCAGCTTATATCGAGCCATCTGTTTGCCAGGGATGCGGCTTATGCGCAGCTGAATGCCCCGCCAGAGCTATTCAGTTGATGCATTACACCGATGCACAAATGACAGCTAAGGTCAGCGCATTATTGGATTCAAATACAGGATTTGTACCTTTGGAGGAGTTAACGGTAAGTGACAATTTAGCGTCACGGTCACAATGAGAGGATTCGTTATGGATGAGCTATCTCTTCAGATTGTCGCTTATTGCTGTGAACATTGCGCCTACGCGGCAGCTGATCTCGCTGGCGGGCTGCGAATGCAGTATTCTCCGGCGATAAAAATCGTGCAGTTGCCTTGTACGGGCAAATTGGATGCCCTCATGGTTCTGAAGGCCATCGAGGATGGCGTAGATGGTGTGATGGTCGCTGGTTGACTTCCTGGTGATTGCCATTACCTGGAAGGTAATCTCAACGCCAAACGCCGGATCGAGCACATCCAATATTTGCTGGAGAAAATCGGCCTGGAGGCCGAGCGAGTTCGTATGTTCTATATGTCCGCTGCTATGGCTGGTCAATTCGTTTCAGCCACCGAAGAGATGGTTGCACAAATTTCGAACTTGGGTCCAAACCCTTTGAGAAAATAACCTGCCTTACCTGTGAAAATAGGTAAATCCGCTTTTTATTATTAGGAGTACCTCATGATAATTGCAGAACAAAAACCCCTGGAAGAGATAAAGGCTCTGGTCGGTGATGCCCATAAGGTGTTGGTAGTGGGCTGCGGCACCTGTGTGACGGTATGCTTTGCGGGTGGTGCCCGTGAAGCTGCTATAATATCCGCTTCGCTACGCATGACCTCCAAGCTGGCTGGTAATCCTAAAGAAGTCAGTGACGTAACTGTTCAGCGCCAATGTGAGTGGGAGTATTTAGATGAAATCGCTGATCAGGTCAAGGAAGCAGATCTGGTGCTTTCTCTGGGCTGTGGCATCGGCGTCCAGGCCATGGTGGAGCATTTCCCTGACGCCTGGGTTGTTCCGGGACTCAACACCACTTTCATGGGATTACCCACCGAACAAGGCGTCTGGGTTGAGCGCTGCGCCGCCTGTGGAGATTGTATATTGGGTCTAACCGGTGGCATTTGTCCGATTGCCCGTTGTTCTAAGTCGCTCCTGAACGGACCGTGCGGAGGTTCTGAGGCAGGACACTGTGAAATTAGCCCTGAGATCCCCTGTGCCTGGCAATTGATTTATGACCGTTTGTCTAGCAAAGGTAAGCTGGATGTCCTTTTGGAAATCCGACCGCCTAAGAATTGGCGTACCTCGAGGGATGGCGGCCCGCGCAAGATCGTCCGCGAAGACTTGCGCTTGGCTTCCGAGGAGGAATAGACCATGACAGCAGAAATAAGCAGTAACGGTTACCTGGTGGGCTCGAACCTGGAACGCGTCCTTCGAGCTGACCATTTCGCAGTCACCGCTGAACTCGGTCCCCCGCAGAGTGCTGACGGGAGTGTCATAAACCAGAAAGCCATCCTATTGAAGGGTTATTGTGATGCAGTCAACATCACCGATAACCAGACCGCCATCGTTCGCATGTCCAGCATCGGTGCGGGCGCAATCCTGGTAAGGGAAGGTCTTGAACCGGTTATTCAAATGACTTGCCGGGACCGCAACCGGTTAGCCATCCAGAGCGACCTCTTGGGTGCCTACGCCTTAGGCATGCGCAACCTGCTTTGCCTGACTGGCGACCACCAGACCTTCGGCAACCATCCCACCGCTAAGAACGTCTTCGACCTTGACTCGCTCCAACTGATCGAGATGGTCACCGCCATGCGCGATGAGCACGTTTTTCAATGTGGCGATACCTTCAAAGGGCTCGAGCCTCGCTTCTTCATCGGGGCAGCCGCGGCCCCCTTTGCCGATCCGATCGAGTTTCGTCCCTATCGCCTGGCTAAGAAGGTAAAGGCTGGGGTGAATTTCATTCAAACCCAGCTGGTCTACGATATTGAGGCGTTTGAAGCGTATATGGAGAAAGTACGCGCTCTCGGCATGCATGAGCTGGCTTATATTCTGGCTGGAGTCGGTCCGCTGAAGAGTCCCGGTATGGCGCGCTATATGAAAAACAGCGTTCCGGGCATCCTTGTTCCGGATGAACTGATCGAAAGGATGCAAAAGGCCGGCGAACCCTGGGCTGGCAAAAGCAAGGATGAATTAACCAAAGAGGACAAAAAGGCCCGGTCAGAGGCCTGGAAATCAGAAGGCACTAAGATCTGTATAGAGTTGATTCAGCAACTGCAAAAGCTCGAGGGAGTAGCCGGCGTGCATATCATGGCGATCGAATGGGAAGAAGCTGTCAAGCCAATCGTGGAGGGTGCAGGTTTATATCCTCGACCAGTGGTTGAAACAGCCGGTTCGGTATCTCAGGAGGCTGCAAATGGATGACAACCTGCAACCCACCGCAGAACCGTTGATCATTAACACCGATTTAGCACAGCGCATCCAGGATGAACTGGGGCAGAACGTTTACCTTTGTTACCAGTGTGTAAAGTGCACCAGCGGATGCCCCGTTGGTGAGTTCTTCGATTGGCAACCAAACCAGGTCATGCGAGCGTTGCAGTTGGGCCAGGAGGCTATCGCATTAAATTCGCAAACGCCCTGGTTGTGTGCCTCCTGCCAGACCTGCACCACTCGCTGCCCTCAGGGCTTAGACATTACTGCCATCATGGAGTTCCTCACCCGGGAAGCTTTAGACCGCGGCATCAAACCACCCGTTACGGAAGTCAATATCTTCAATGAAGCCTTCATGCGTGAGGTGCGCCTGTGGAGACGGGCGTATGAATTGGGTCTTATGGTAGAGATGAAACTTCGCACCCGCGACTTATTGAGTGATATGGACCTGGGCGTTAAGATGATCCGTAAGAATAAGCTGCCTTTTCTACCCAGCCCATCCCTCGCACCCCGCAAAGTCAAGCCCGTTCCTGGTGCTACCAATGCGGTGGCATACTATCCGGGTTGCTCGCTGCATTCCACATCGGCTGAATTCAACCATTCGGCTCAAGCAGTTTGCCAAGCGCTTGATTTTACCCTCATTGAACCGCACGGATGGGTGTGCTGCGGTAGCAGCGCAGCTCATCGGGCTGACCCCTATCAAGGCTTGCGATTGCCCATGGAGAACTTGGCGCTGATCGAACAGAGCGGTTTCCGAGAAGTGACCATGCCCTGTGCGGCATGTTTTAACCGTCACAAAGCTGCGCAATACGAGATCCATAATGACAATCGACGCAAGCTATCCATTGATAAAGATCTTGGCTATACATACCGGGATACCGTAGAAGTCACCACCTTGGTTGAAGCTATCCACAACCATGTTGGCAAAGAAGCAGTAGCTGATAAAGTCACCAGACCATTGAAAAGCTTGCGAGTGGTTTGCTATTATGGCTGTTTGATAACGCGCCCTCCCCAGGTAACCGGTGTGCAACATTATGAGAATCCTACGGATATGGATGAGTTGATGACTGCTTTAGGCGCAGAAGTGTTGGATTGGTCGTACAAAACTACTTGCTGTGGCGCCTCGCATTCCCTCACCCGGCCGGACATAGTCCTAAAGCTGAGCGGCAATCTGATTCGTCACGCACGCGCCACTGGCGCAGAGGCTATAGTGGTAGCCTGCCCTCTCTGCCATCTCAACCTGGACGCCCGCCAGTTTCAAATGAAACTTGAAGAACCCTTGCCGGTGTTATTTTTCACCCAATTGATGGCTGTAGCACTCGGCTTACCGCCGAAGGCATCAGCCTTGCACAAGAATTTGGTCGATCCTCGACCGCTTCTACAAACGAAATCCTTGATAGATACTTCCTAAAATCACCCCCGGTTGTCTATCAAGTAGATCACTGATGATCTGGTGAATACTTTGGGATGCCTCTATCCTAAACGGGCTGTCAGGAGAGCTAACTATGATTCCGGTGGCGGTTGGCTCCCTTGGCGCTTCAAAGATGGCAAGAGGTTCTGACAGCTCTCACCACGATCATCCGGAAATTTTAAGTGATTTGTGCAAGCAACCTTTTACCTGAGGCTGGCTGCCTCTTCGAAATAATCCCCGGTTGTTAAACAACTAATCTAGGCGCGTAAAATCGATTATCCTTGAAGCGGAAAAAGGGCTGATAGGGATTTTCCGCCATTATTGAAATCGCTTTACTTCTCATTGAGGTGACGCCAAGTCTCACTCAAATGGCAAATTATAGCGATATCGTTAGGGTGTACCTGCCATCTTATTATTTATGAGGGGAGTAAATCGGGGTTATATAAAGGTAACAGCTTCCATAGAAAGTTTTGTTAAAAGACACCTCGGAGGCTTGCTCTTATTGGGAACCGTAGGGCTAGTCGGAACGTCAAATTATTAAGCAAAAGGAGAGGTGCAGCCATGATTACCCTAATAGCCCTGATCTTATTTATTGTACTATCTGCTTTGGCCTTATGGGTCTGCTCCGAGATCATGTGGCGAAACAGCCACTTCAACGATCAATAGCGTTGCTCTGATACCTTGCATGTTTAACCGGTGCGGGTTGAGACCTCAATCACGATCAGTCCCAGCTTTCTGGCATTGCCCAATCGGTCCGGGGCTGTGATGATGATATTCAATTCACCGGTTTGGCTGACCGGTCCGATCTGGCTGGTGAAAGTTCGGTCGCCAATCCGCTCTTCGACCACCGCAACGGGCGACCTCATGGCGCGGGACAGCTCCTCAAATTCAGGCAAGCTAAAAGGCAAAAGCCCTTGGGGTATTCAAGTTGTTCGCCGGGGAGATCCAGGGCGGCCTCTCGCTCTACTCCCTACAAGATAGCACCCTCGACCGTATTTAGATCATCAGGCATAATAAATCTGCCTCCTTTCCTCTGGAAACAAACGCATCCCCAGAAAGTGGTTACATTATCACGGGAACAATGCTCTTGCGGGCTTGATCGGAGTGACGGATGTTTTGAGCAGGTGATCGAAAACCTCAGCAAGAGGTCTTTGTGTACTGGCATGTCCGAACCTAGGACAGAAATCAAGGTTACGTGGTTTGGATCTGATCATCCCCGATTCCCCCTTGACGGACCGCATTTATTCCTGTAGTATGTAGTTACTCGACATGACGTAAGACGACACATACTATTAAAATGAATGCAATTCATGACCCGCAGGAAGACCTGCCTCTGACTGAATCTACTTTTTTCATCCTGCTCAGCCTGGCGCCGAAGCCTAAACACGGCTATGCCATCATTAAAGAGGTGGAGGTGCTGAGTGGAGAGCGGGTGAGATTGAGCACCGGCACGTTATATGGCGCTCTCAAACGTTTGTTGGGAAAGGGCTGGATCAAGCGTTTTAACCAATCTGGGGATGATGAGACCGGTCGAGAGCGTAAATCTTACACCCTGACCAATTATGGGCGGTATGTACTCAACGCCGATATTGATCGCTTACAGAAGATGGTTAATACCGCTCAAAAATTTTCCATGGGAGGGCAGCGGTGAGGAAATCCAGCGCGCTATTATTGCGTTTATTCGCTTCTTTGCTTCATCTTTACCCCTCCGGATTCCGGGAAGAATTTGCAGAAGAGATGCAGGTCGTTTTCGCCGATGGAATCAGCGAATCCCGCGAGCGTGGTTCCCTGGCCCTCGGATCTTTTTTCCTGCGGGAACTGGCAGACCTGCCGGGAAATTTGCTGCGTGAACACTGGTTTGAGCTGCTCGGAAGGGAGACGGTTATGTATGCAAAACTTAAGATGGGAGCGGACCTGGCTGGAGGAGCTTCTTTGAGGGACGACGATTACCAACCCGCTTCCTGGCTGCAAGCTGGCCTGGCTGGATTGCCTCATTTGCTGGTGGCTCTGATTCTGCTCCCTGGTGTCTTGATGGCTTACGGGTTATTACCGGGATTTCAATCAGCCTGGAATGTTCTTGGTATCGTCTGGGCTGTTTGCCTGGGGCTTATGACCCTCGGGATTTTAATCTATGTCTGGCGAAAGGGCTGGCCGCGCTGGGGGGCCAGCTGGTACGTCTATGCCGTCATGCTGGCGGTAGGGGGGCTACTCGCGGTATTTCAGTTTGGGGAATCCACTCTCGGCGATGTGATTCTTGGCATCCTCCTGTTTGCCCTGTTTCCTATCGGTATGGCCATCTTTTTCTACCTGGTCGCCCGGAAAGATCATATCAAAGGGCTGCTGCTGGCGTTACCCTTCATGGCGATTTTCTGGTTTGTGTTTCTCGAGTTTGTTTCCAACCGGTTGGAATTGCTGCTTACACTGCTGGCCTTCCTGTTTTCGGGTTTAGTAGCTCTCGTTATTGTGCGATTGGGAGATTGGAAGCTCGGGATTTGGTTGGCTCTTGGGCTCACCTTGATATCAGGCTTGGGCGCTTCGTTTGCTTACTTTTATCACGTTGAATATCCGCCGGGAGTAAATTTTAGCCCTCCACCGGCCAATCTGTCATCCTTTGCGGATTTCTACTTCCCCCAGTTGCTGGGTAGCACTACCTTGATCCTCGGCCCCTTGTTGCTGTGGTGGTTGTGGCAACTCGGCAAGCGCAGCGGTCATATGGGTGTGCTTGGTTATAACCTGATCTTTATCGGGATGTTGCTTATCCTGATGTCTAATATTGGGAATTTCTGGTTAGTAACCCAGAGTCAATTGTGGGTCTACCGCCGTTATGCCGGTTCAGGTTTTGCATATGGTGGCCTGCTAGGAATACTTCTTGTTATTACAGGCTCGCTCCTGCTTGTTCTGGCAGCTTGGTATAACCAAACTATTCAGAGCCGGTTTATGCTGGCCTGGTTGGTGCTCAGCTCACTTAGCATGCCTTGGGTCTTCGTTTTGATCTACGTAGCCTTTGGGATGCCCAATTCTTGGGTAGCTACAATTGAGCCCTACAAATTCCTGGTCTATGGCGCGGGAATCCTTTGGGTGACCTTGACGAGCTGGCTGGTAACCCACCTTGACTTGCAGCTCTCATGGGCAGGCGGATAGCGCCTCAGTGGGTAATGAGAAACCAAATCACCGCATGGGGCTGGTTAAGCAGTCATCAAAATTCTGCTGAAAGGTACGTTCCTGCCAGGATTTTGTCCGGCTGGCGGTATGCTAACCACAGAGCCTTCCGGCGGATTCTCACCCCGAATTTGTTGAGACTCTTAGGGGTCTAATTAACCGAAATGGCCTGAAAGCCTCACATCTCCCGGAGTCCTTGGGCGACTTCCAGGGGGTTAGCTTGGCAGACCGACAGTCCCAGCAATTCAAAGCCCCCGTTTTCCTGGGTGTAAGGTAGAAACTCGAAATAGAGCCCGCAACCGGGACCATTGTGGGTGATTACGTTAAAGGCGATCTCCCGTCCTATCTCAGGCATGACGGTGTGAATAGCAGCGATGGCCCGCTTCCAGCCGGAGGCCACAGCCGCCATTTCTGCCGTATTTAATTGGTGCAGGTAGCGTTTGCTGGTGTCTTTTAAGAGCAGGAGCATTTCATAGGGTCGGCGCATGAAATATGGTACCAGTAAAGTGGCCTGCCCGTAATCATTCACCACAAGCTCCTCCGGGTTTGTTCTTAGCAGGTAAGTAGAGAAATTTTCCCGCATCTCAGCTTCAAACCGCCAGTTCTGGTAAGCTCGCTTGGGGATAATGTTGCTGAAGGCGATCTGCTGGTGACCATGAGCCAGGGATCCGCCTACCAGCTGGCCGACGTTCTTGATGATCGATACAAAGCCGTGATATTTGGGTTGGTCACCCCAAACCCGATTGGACGGCATGCTGTTAGTGGAGCTGGTCAGGAGCAGTTTTTCAAGGCTAGCCAGCCTGCGCAGAACCAAGACCAGGTCTTGGACAGGCATATTGTGCCAGTCCTTATCGTGGAAAGAGCTGGTCCATTGCAGGAAATGCAGCCCGTGGACGGGAATACCGGCGGGACCCACAGGGGCGTGTTCGGGCGAAAGCCCGAGATATCTGCCAGAGCCTTTTTGCGGGAAAACAATCGGGTACAGATTTTTATTTATAAAGGTAAAGCCCTCGCTTAGATCTGCCACATCGATCACGGCGGTGGTCTTTCCTTCACAGACCAGGCAGGCCTTCACTGCTCCTTGGTCGCTCTGCGATTCTCCCAGAGCGCGATTATCATGGGGGCGACGACCCCGGGCCGGGTTGTACAGCACCCGTTCTCCACTGCGCGGGTCAATCTGACAGATGCCCTCAGGTAGATATTCTCTGATACCTGGCTCGACTTCAAAGAGAGCAGCCAATTGGGCATAGGAAGATTCGGTGATGCTCTTTAATTGGAGGATCTTATCGAGATCCAGGCGTGAAAGCGCTTTGTTCATAATCAGTTCCCTATCTTCTTGGCAGCCTTGGGGATTCATTTGGGGCGGTATTTCGCCATGACTGCCTGCAATTCATCCAGAGGCAGCGCGTAGGCGGTGTGACCCTGGTATCCGGTCATGGTTTCTGCACTGGTCAATGCATTGAGAATGGCTTCCTCTACGGCCTCAGCCACCGCGCGAAAGAAAATATCGAGGTGATGGTGAGGCAACATCTTGATGTCCAGGAGTTCTTGGGTCTCACCGGGGATGTGATTGCCGGTGGCGAAAGCGATGAAAATATCGCCACTGCTGTTATAGCCCATACCCCCTGTGCGGGCCAAACCGAGCGTAGCGCGCTTGGCCAATCGCCGGCATTGTCCCGGGAGCAGAGGGGCGTCGGTGGCTACCACCATAATAATGGAACTGGCATGTCTGGGGGTATCCCATGGCAGCGGTACCTGCTGTGAGTCGATCTCGCGCCCCACCGGCACGCCGTCCACTCGCAGGTCAAGTCTATCGCCGTGGTTAGCCTGGACCAGCACGCCGACCAGGTAGCTCCCACTCTTGCTCTCGACTACTCGCGAAGCGGTACCGATTCCGCCTTTGAAGTCGTGGCAGATCATGCCAGTGCCACCTCCCACGTTGCCTTCGGCGACAGGTCCTGGCCCGGCGGATTCTAGCGCTTCATAGACGTGCTCTTCAGTGATGTGGAAGGCATCGATGTCGTTAAGCCAGCGATCTAGCGTTTCGGCAACCACCGGTAGGGCGGAGTAACGAGTAAGCCCTTTTTCTTGCCCATAGGCGACTAAGGCTTTGTGGGCGGTGCCAACCTGGTGAGTATTGGTAATGGCAATCGGGTAACATAACAAGCCCGATTCCGCCAGCCAGTGTACGCCGGTCATTTCGCCGGTGCCATTGAATGTATGGTAGGCTGCGCAGGCGTTATCTTGCCAGATTTGCCCTGAGCGCGGCAGGATTACCGTGACGCCGGTCCTGGCGAGGCGCGGCTGGTCGTAGATCAGGGTGCGGTGTCCCACCCAAACGCCCGGCACATCTGTGATAGCGTTGAGTGGACCCGTAGGTAGCGAACCGATGATTATTCCGAGATCACGTAAGCGTGCACGACTCATTCTTCTGCCCTCCTCGAGATGGTGATGTGAAAGATCGTAGTTTTCGGTCAATGAAACCAGCTGGTAGGGAATCGAGCTGATTCTTAGTCAAGCGCTGAACTTTTACGAACAGAACTGCTGGCAAAACCTCGGTTAAGTATATAGGCATTTGGGTGTTTTGGGCCAATAAACTGTGGCGCCTGTCGGAATTTAGAAATCTCACTCGGTGAAGGTGGTCTAAACTACCCTGTCAAATCTCGCATGACTAACTATGTCAATGGTTCCCCCTTGACAAGAACATATGTTCTATTTTATAGTGTAAGGGAAAGCTGAAGGTAGCACCATCTAGAGGTGTTTATGCCTTCTGAAACCCGTTCACGCGCAGCTCTTGTCGATTTTTATCCGATGAAACCATTGGAGAAGGTTCTTAGAAATTTACGGAAGCGGTCTTCGAAAGATCTCAGATTCCATCCTGACTTGAAACTGGCTCGAAAACTCCAGGTGATGGCTGAGTACGAAGGGCGCCCAGCAGAGCAGCTTGCGGCAGACCTGATCCTTTACGCGTTTGAGCACCGTGTTGAAGCCGAGGAAAAGTTACGCCCCTGGCGAGAGCTCACCCCGCGCGAGCGAGAGGTCGTTGCGCTGGTCTGCCAAGGCCCGGGAGGTAAACCTATGTCAAACCGGCAGATCGCTGAGCAGTTGTGCATCTCTCCTGAAACGGTGAAAGTCCATATCCGCAACGTCTTGCACAAATTCAACCTGCGCAGCAAAATCGAACTGCGCCAAGCCCTGGCGGATTGGGACTTCAGCCCCTAATTGCAGCCTTGAGAGGTCAAAGTCCCCGCCCAGGATGGCGCAGGTGGTAATCCCTGCTGCCCGATCCGGCTCGCTTGTGTAACCGGGCAATTAGGGATTCTTCCAGGTGGTGGGTAGCATGACTAAGGTTTGATTTCTACAACTACCCCATTTTCTGCCCAGTTGTAAAGCCAATCGGCGGCGTCGAGATCCAGGATGATGCATCCGTACGAAGCCGGTTTTCCCAGGATATTGGCCCACAAACGCTGGCCATTGGAGAGCGTTGGTAGACCATGAATTCCGTTCAAGAAACCGGGCCAGGCTTCGTAAATTCCTATGAAGTGAGGCATATAGAGATCCCAGACCGAGGCGTAGGCATTGATCTCGTGAGTCTGCACTTGGAACACGCCGGGCTGGGTGGGTGAGCGGTCAATCCCGGTGCTAATAATGTGCTCCTTTAGTAGCTTTCCATCCCGGTAGGCCCACAGGCGTTGCTGGCCGATGCTGATGACGATGCGCTTGTCTGAGATGACCGGGAGAGGCAGCAGCTCGTCTTTGGATGGTACCGCCAACTCTTGCCCTGCCAACAATTTGTCGGCGTTCAAACCGGGATTGGCTTCGAGCAGCTTCCAGTACGGTATGCCCAGTTTCCAGCCAATGTTGGTCAGGCTATCGCCAGGCCGGACCACATAAGTGGTGGCCTTGTGGTTGAGTATCAGGTCGAAGGAATCAGCTTGTTGGACGGCTTCGGCGAGCTTTTCGCGATACTTTTGTGCATCTATCCAACGATCCGGTCCGATCGAATCGCTTAAGGAAGCCAGGTATTGCTCCACCCGATTTTGGTCGATGCCGGCTTCTAATTCCCCATCTTTCGTAGTAATCACCAACCACGAAGCGATTACCTCCCGCTGAATCTGCCATTCAAAGTGCTCGTCAGTGATTGGATCGTAGCCTCTTATTATGAGGGGGGAGGCGAGCAAGCGGCGGGCCTCTTCCATTGCCCTAGAGACATCGCTAACCCGGGGTGCGACTGGCTGCAGCTGCAAAGGTAAATAACCAGCCAGCAGCACGCCTCCCGGATCAGCCGATAAGATGCGCATGGCTTTTTCAATATCCAGGGAATAACCGGGTTCTCCGGGTACTGACACCAGGTCATTTCCATCAAATAGGAGTGAAACATCTTTAGCGGGCCGGTCAATTTGTGCAGATAAGGCTTCCAGGCTGGAGAGGGCGGGAGAGGCTTCAAAGCTCACTACGGGTTTGAGCGGCCATCCGAGCAGGGTAGCCTTGATAATATGGTCGATTTCTGCCAGGACACCCCCCTGGCGACCCTGCACATAGGCAATCTCGGCTGTCTTTAGCGGGTCCAGGTGCAGACCGAGTTCAGCTGCTGAAAACTGCCAGGTGCGAATTTCTCTCGCAGCCACCACCCCAACCACTATCTCCCCCTGCATATTCCACCTTCTATTTAACTCAACGGCAGCCTGGTATTGGGTCTTTCCACCCAGGTTTGTATCGCCGACCTGGGTGCCTGGCAAAATGCGTTCAGACAGCTGGAAAAAAAAGTACGTGCCGCCCAGGATTGCCGGGGGCGCTACCGTTAGCATCACCAGAGCTGCCGCCAGAGCAGCCTTGAGCAACAATGTTCCTAATGCAGGTAATCTGCGAGATAATTTTGGCTGGCGTCCCGGTTGGGTGCGATAAG
>Ga0315552_1000665_pt1 | contig 21346 bp, 17 predicted proteins | sample SalMarSW160170MG_2_FD_203102 | JGI IMG/M metagenome (GOLD analysis project Ga0315552, IMG submission 203102) | Salt marsh sediment microbial communities from the Plum Island Ecosystem LTER, Massachusetts, United States - Salt Marsh Sediment SW1601-70 ...
CGGTGGCGATGATCGCGGATTCGCACGGGGTAAAAGTCGGGCAGATAGTTTTGGCCATCGGCCACCCCTGGGGGCAGCCTGCAGCTGTCACTGCCGGTATCATCAGCGGGCTAGGATCGGTATCCACACCAGGGCCACGCGGTTCCGTTGAAGTGATCCGCACAGACGCACAGCTGGCCCCAGGCAATTCGGGTGGGCCACTGGTGAATGTATCCGGCGGGGTCATTGGCATTAATACAATGGTTGTTGGTGGCGACTTAGGGGTAGCTATCCCCAGCCATGTAGTTAATAACTTCGTAAATGAGGTGATTGGCAACCTTGTGGAGGTTCTGGTGTGATTAATGTGGTGGTGGTTGCTCCAGGAATGGCCTTGCGCGCCGGCCTCAGTACCCTGATCAACTCTGGCGAAGGCTTACTCGTGATTGGGGAAGCCACTACCATCACTGAACTTGACCCCTTTCCTGCCGAAGCTGATGTGGTGGTGTTGACCGAGGAGGCTGCCGCCCGCTCCGAACTCAAGCAAGCCTTACCTGCCGGGCGACCCGTGGCGGTGCTTTTTCTGGTTTCCACAGAACTTGATAAAGTCCGCCGCATGTCTGGACTGGCGGTTCGCGCTTGGGGAGCCCTTCCCGTGGATGCCTCCGCTGATGAGTTGGTTGCGAGCATACGAGCGCTCCATGAAGGCTTACTGGTGGGCTCAGCAGCTTTGATGGAACCATTTTTTACTTCTTTCCTGGACACTGAGGAGCTGGAAGCTGATGCCTTAATCGAGCCGCTAACAGAGCGAGAATCTGAGGTGCTCCAATTGCTAGCACAAGGGCTGGCAAACAAACAGATCGCCGCTTCACTGGGGATCAGTGAACACACGGTCAAGTTCCATGTATCCGCAATATTTGCGAAATTAGGCGCTACCAGCCGCACGGAAGCCATCCGTTTGGGAGTTCGTCGGGGATTGATCGTTTTATAGGTATTTCCATCTAGATTTTTAGGTTGTTCCTGTTGAAATGAAGGCCAACACTAAGAAGTGGAGCCGATACTTCTCGGCTCCGCTTAGCTATTAATATTCTTTTTCTATATAGGTGTTCGCTATCAGCCTTCAAGCACCTTAGAATTCTCGCTACTGATCGTAATACGTTTGGGCTTCACTTCCTCCGTCTTAGGAAGGTGAAGCGTAAGGATACCGGTATCGTAGTTTGCTAAAATTTTATCAGCGTCAATAGCAGTCGCCAGGGTGAGGCTGCGTGAGAAGTTTCCATAACGACGCTCGCGCAGATGATAGCGCGTGCCTTCTTTTTCCTGGTCCTCCTTGATCTCACCCCTGATCGTCAAGGTTCTATCATTGAAAGTTATCTCCAAATCATCGGGGTTGATACCGGGAATCGAGGCTTTCACCACGAATTCATCTTCTCTTTCCACAACATCCAGAGCCATGTCGCTGGCCCACGAAGACCGACCTTCCCATGGTCCTACGAATGCGTTCTCAAATAAGCGGTCCATGGCATTCCGTAAAGACATCATTTCGTTGAATGGATCCCTTCGAATTATGCTACTCATGATATCGACCTCCTTGCTGTAAATCGTTTTATTCCTCATCCAGTGTTGGCGTGATGTTTTTTTGTTCGATTACATGTTAACGAATTATTGTAAGAATATGATTTAATCAATATATGTGTTTTATAAAAATTTTCGGGTCCTTCCTTTAATGTTCATGCGTAGGAATAATGAGAAAAGGGTCGGCTTGAGGCCAAAGCATACGCCTTCGAACAGAGTCACCAGGTCTTTATCCTGTAAATACTGGTGGAACAAACTCTGTTGTGACACCAGGAAACTAAGCGTGTTTTTCAAGTTACCGTCGGTTTTAACATATTTACTGACTTAGGCGCCATCCAGATTGATTAATGCCTGTTCGAAATGACATGGTCAAGTACTTATAAATTTTATGATAAGATTTATAAAAAACAGGAGGTATTTGCTATGAGCGTTAGATACGCAGAAGCAGTTTGGGAGGGCAGTCTTAAAGAAGGTATCGGCAAGATGCAACTTGGCAGTGGCGCATATAAAGGGAATTACTCCTACGCCTCTCGCTTTGAAGAACGCGAGGGTAGTAACCCCGAAGAACTGGTTGGCGCCGCCTTAGCAGGCTGTTTCTCGATGGCGCTCTCCTCAGATTTGGGCAAAATGGGCTTTACACCCACCCGTATTAAGACCAAAGCGCAGGTCCACCTGGAAAGGGTTGAAGGGAAAGCCACCATCACCAAAATCGAGCTCAAGACTGATGCATTAGTCCCGGGCATTGACGAATTGTCTTTCCTCAAAAAAGCTAAAGAAGCCAAAATAGGCTGCCCCATCTCGAGAGCCCTCTCAGCGGTGGAGATCACTTTGAATGCCCGGTTGTCGAAGGGGGAGGTGGCTGTTTAATTTGTTTACCAAGTTATTTTGTTAATCCCGGGAGATGACCGGCTGCAAAGCCCAGGCCAGCGACCGGTGTTTTTCAGGTAGAATCGTGTGCATCATGCCGTCCAGTGAAGCTCTCCTAAAAATAATAACCGCAATATCGACCAGCCAACAGGCGGAAGAGATTGCTAAGCTGGTTATTCCCACATTTTGCGATCTTTTTGAGGTAGAAGCGTGCGCCATCTTCAGGTGGAACCATGAAGACGATGCCCTGACGTTGTGGGTAGGTGATCTACCTGGAGTCTGGGAAGAAAATCAGGAGCGGCGTCAACAGTTTGATTTGGACCAATTTCCCCTTGCCCGCCAGGCATTGATATCAGGACAACTTGTGCAATGGCATATCGGTAAGCATGGCGCAAAGGTTACTGGTTTGCATCCAATGAAAGCTGCAAGGGTTAAATCTCTTCTTATGTTGCCACTCATCGGGCTTAAAAGTACCTACGGATTGGTCCTGCTAGTAGAAAGCCGCTCGATTCGGACTTTCAATGAGGTTGAATTGGCGCAGGCCTCCCATCTAGCAAGCTATACCTCTGTTGCTCTGGAAAAAAGCTGGTTGATTCAGGACCTGCAAGAACGTTCGGCTGAACTGGAAGCTGTTCGCAGGGCCAGTCTAAGCCTGACCGCCAGCCTAGATCTACAGGAGGTATTAGATACCATCTTAGAGAACACCCTCGGCTTACTTAAGGAAGCGCAAGATGCCCACATCTTCCTCTACCAAAATGATCATCTTTTGTTTGGAGCGGCTTTATGGTCGGATGGACGTAAAGGGCGACCCTGGTCTCGTCCTCGTGAGAATGGATTGACGTATACTGTGGCGCGCCAGGGGGAGATGATTGTTGTGCCAGATATGCGAGCTCATCCGCTCTTTAAGGATGCCCCTGTCAGCTGGCAAGGCTCTATTATCGGGATTCCCCTGAGAATGGGGAACCGCGTGGTGGGCGTTATGACCGTAGCATATTCACAGCCAAAGGAATTCTCAGAGGCTTCTATTCGAGTCTTACGCCATCTTGGTGATCAGGCAGCTATCGCCATAGAAAACGCCCGTTTGCATGTACTTGTAAGCCGACAAGCCCGTACCGATGCCCTATGTGGTTTACCCAATCGCCGTGCGCTCGATGAGCGTTTGGAGGATGAAATCAACCGGGCACGGCGTTATGAGTATCCTCTCGCTCTTTTGATGATCGACCTGAATGGCTTCAAAAGGGTCAACGACCTTTTTGGACATCCGATTGGTGATCGGGTTTTACAGCAGGTTGCCAATTGCATGCGAAGGTCGGTGCGGGATAGCGATTTCCTGGCACGCTATGGGGGCGATGAATTCGCCCTTTTACTGCCAAAAACGGATACTCAAACTGCCAAGATACTAGCCCGAAGATTGCAGGCAATTGTGGCAACCAATCCACTTGATGTGCCTGAAGATAATGGGACGATGGTCACCTTAAGTTTCGGCATCGCTGTGTTCCCTAAAGATGGCAACACTGCGGGTGAGGTGCTAGCATCAGCTGACCAGTCGCTATACAAATCAAAAGACAATAATCTAAAATAAAGCGAGTCCAGGTTTAGCACTGTCTTGCCATAAAGAGAGATAGTCATCACCGTCATTCCAAACGGATTTTCGAAGAAAAGTTAGCAGGAGGGTTGGTCGTGGCAGGCTGGAGAGATGTGACCGATATTTGGAAGAACGTGCGCGAAGTCGATTTGCGCCCAATCCGCCAGGAAGCGCTGCGCGAGGTGAAAATTGCGCTGGTAGGCCGGGTGGGCAGCGGCAGGCAACTCCTGGCCGACCAGATACGCACCGATCCCAATCGACCGGGGATCAGTACCCACACGCCAGTGATGATTGGTGATTTAGACTCTCAGATGCAATTCACAGAGGCTGATTTAATTATCATCATGCTGACTGCCACAGACCAGGAGATTGAACCTCAACGCCGCATCGCTCACCAATTGAGCGGCACAGGGAAAAAGGTAATTGTCATGTATAACGAGGTGGAGAGCAAAGGCGCAGCTCCGCTGGAGGTCGTTTGGGAGGTTCGGCGCCTGTTCGTGGGTTCACCTAGCGATCCCGATTACCTTGTAAAAGAGTTCGTACCCACCGTGATGGATTTGCTGCCGGATTCTCACCTCGCCTTGGGTAGGCTTTATCCACTCTTCCGTGTGCCCATCGCCTATAAACTGATCAGCGATACTTCATTTTCAAATGCTGCATACGCGCTGAGCACTAGCCTTGCGGAAACGGTTCCTGTGCTTGATATCCCACTCAACATCACCGATATGATCGTGCTTACCAAAGCGCAGGCTTTTCTAGTATATCGTCTGGGACTTATGTTAGGATTCTCCACCCATTGGCAAGATTACCTTACTGAATTCGGAAGTGTAATTGGTGGGGGTTTCTTGTGGCGCCAGCTAGCCAGGCAACTGGTGGGCTTGATCCCCATCTGGGGGATCGTTCCGAAAGTTGCGGTAGCTTACGCTGGCACCTATGTAGTGGGTCATGTGGTCTTACGCTGGTATTTGACCGGTCGGCAAATTACTCCCAAGCAGATGCGAGAGCTTTACCGCCAGTCCTTTAGACAGGGGCAGGCAGTTGCCCGTGAGCTGCTAGCCAAGGTCCCACGCCTCCGCCTGGGGAAACGAGACCGACCTGCAATACCCTCCTCTTCCAGCACTCAACGCCTCCCCCAAAGCTCGCAGGATGGGTACCAGGTTTGCCCACAATGCGGTAAGGCCAGCGCAGCCGATGCCATTTTTTGCCAATATTGTGGGCACCCCCTGACAAATCCAGGATCATAAGAACGTCGAGATGTCTTCTCGACTTCAAATATTTATTGAATGAGAAATTAGGGAAATAGCCAAATGGCTACGAACCCCGTTGATAGCGGGCGACTTCTTCGGGGTCGAAGACTACTTCTTCTTTACCAGTGAGTTTATCCTGCACTTTTCGCACAATCAAATCCAGGTGACCAGAGTTGGCTACATAATCGAGATCATCGGCAGGTACGGTCAGCACCGGACAAAGGCTGAATCTGGCAATCCAGGTTTCGTACAGATGGTTCAATTGAACCAGGTAATCAGGGGTTATGCGGCGCTCATAATCTCTACCGCGCCGGGCAATGCGATCCAGCAAGGTTTGTACTGAGGCCCTCAGGTAGAGGACCAGGTCCGGTGGTGGCAAGAATTCAGTCAGCACTTTGTAGAGCTCACTGTATGTGTGATAATCCCGCTCTTGGATCATATCTTGGCGATAAAGGTTGTGAGCGAAAACTTCGGCATCCTCGTAAACACAGCGGTCTTGGATAACAGAGGTGGGATGATCAAGCAGCTGGCGGTGAGCTCTCAAACGATGAGTGAGAAAGAAGATCTGCGAATGAAAAGCCCATGTACGCATATCCTTATAGAAATCAACTAGATAAGGGTTTTCTGCCACAGGCTCAAAAAATGGTTGCCATCTCAGGCGCTCACACAGCAATGCTACCAAGGTGGATTTGCCTACCCCAATGTTACCTGCCACCGCGACGAATTTTTTCACATATACTCCTGGATTGATCTCAATTCGGGATCAATCGGGCACTAATAAGGCCACAGCTCGACCTTGCTCGTCGTCCATGATCAAATCCATGTGGTGATACGGACGGAATGAAGCCACTTCAATCAAGCGCAGGCAACTCTTCACCGGTCCCTCTATAGAAATAAAGTCGCTCAATTGGTTAGAGGTGCGATAGAAGAATCTGCGGTTGAATTTCACTTGCTCGTCGCCGAGGTAGATGGCCAGTGGGTAAATATTAGCCTCAACCAAATCCTGGAAGAAATGGGTACCAAAGGAAGGTTCTGGAGCCAGGCCTATACCCCTACCCGCCAGCTCGATCAAAGCGCATGTGTTGTAAATATCAGCGTACCCGATGAATACCCCCAAATCGGGGTTACGGGTACCCCAACGTCCTGGTCCAACACAGATGAAAGTCTGTTTAGCTAAGGCGCTATTCAGACGACCGATAGCACGCCCGACCTCTGCTCTGGCAGCTGGAGTGGGTAACGCAAAGTAACCTTCTGGAGTGACGAAGACAACATATCGAATGCCCTGAACGCGGCCGTGCGGTACCATCCGGGGGGTGGAGAATATAATATCCTTTGGCAAGATATTTTCCGGTAAGCGCGCATCGCCCTCTTCCATATGACTTTGTGGGCGACACTGCAATAATGAAATCTCTATTTCGGGAAGCAAATCTTTAGGGTTTTTTATCTGGATGGTGAACTCGGTATCCACGGGCGAGTGGTAGTTCGTCTCTAAAATATTTAACAGCCTATTCATCCGGTCTGCCAGAGGAGTACGGCGCAGTAACTCATTAAAAGTCAACACCAGCTGGTTGGTTTTTTCCTCTAACAACGTACTGCGTAAAGGGAGTAAATAACCGCCCTGATCCACTTGAACCAAATAACGCAGCACCGGGTAATGCGAGTGTAGCACCTGGGAAACAGGTAAGGTCTCAAAGCGATTGTCCTGCAAGTCGATCAGGTCCACATATTGTTGCGAGTACCGGCGGATCTGCTTGGGAGAATCCTCGGGGCGCAACAAGGGATGGCTGAGAGCTACCAGCCTGGGGTAGTCATTCCCGACGCGATCAACGGCCCGGGTGCCCAATCCCCACACCAATCGCATGAAACCGTCCTCACGTCGGATCTGTGGTGACCATCGATACAGATTACGGCTGAAGGCCACTCCCGCAGCGTGGGGCAAATAGTATCGTCCAAAACGTTCTCCCTGGACCACCTGAACCAAGATTGCCATGCGTTCGTCATAATCTTGCAGACCTTTTGCACGCCGGTAGAGCAGGGCGTCGGGGTTTAGCGTACTGGCATATATATGAGCGATCGCTTTTGTCAATTCCAATAGGTTATTGTCTGGATCGCTCTGGTTGGGGCAAAAAACACTTTCGTATTTTCCCGCGAAGGAGGTCCCAAAGTTGTCTTCCAAAAGGCTTGAAGAACGTACGATCAACGGTTGGTTGCCAACTTTTTCTAAGAGTTCTCGTAACTTTGCCAAAATATCGGCCGGGAACTCGCCGGCCAGGTAGTCTCTTTGGATTTGGGGGTATTCAGCGCGGATTTGCTCTTCTGGTTTATATTTCTGGTCGCCCCAATGCAGCAGGTTATTGACAGTCATGAACGTGTACATCGCATCCGAACCTAAAAAATAAGATTCCGGAATACGCAAGCTGGCGCGGATATCATCCTCGGCGATCTCGCTGAGGATGCGGGCCGCTAACAACATGCCAGCAGCTTTGCCGCCAATTTTCCCCTGGCCGATTTTGCGATTTTTGATTTCAATCAGATCGGTAACGTTGAACCATTCTTTGGCGATATTGATATATGCTAGCTGGTCGCTGATCATAGTTCGGATCAAAACTACCTTGATCTCTTGCAAACGCGCCCCCATTTTTTCGCGCTCGATAAGTGGCAACCTCTCAATAGCCAGTGCTTGCTCGAAAAGCATGTTTTGGGGAGCCAGTTCGGGGTTGAACGAGACCAGCATATCTTCAGCGTATGCACCGCGTTCTGCCAGTACCTGGCGCACAATCTGCTCAAATAGATCGTAGGGCAAGTTATATGCAAAGTAAAAATCGGTCAGATGGCTGCGGATACGCGCCAGACGGGTTTCCCAAACTTCCTCCGGTTCATCCTGGAAGGGGTTGTGAAGACCCTCACGCGCTTGCGATCGGACAGCTTTTTCATGAACTTCAGCTTCAAAAGCCTGAGGGTTGATCACGCCGCGCTCAAAAAGTTCGCGCCGCATGTGAGATCGGATGCGAGTTCTCAGGATGGGATATTGAGCCAGAGCCAGGTAGATGTTCAAAGCTCGATCGGTTGTTGCGGATGGAAACGTCATAAGTATGAAGCCAGATAGTTGATTTACGTTGGTTCGGAAAAATGACTATGACTACCGGGAAAGGAAGTGGTGAGTTAGTTTATTGGCGCATGGCGCCTCTCTCTAACAAACGCCTCCCATTTCTTTATGGCAGGTCAACGCCATAGCAAAATCACGTAGTTACAAATTCGGCACGTTAAACCGTACTAACGTGCCTAGAAAAATGATCTAGTAGTGGATGCAATTTCAAGACTGGCTGGATATCGCTGATAAAGATTGCGGTCGTATTCAAATTGTCAAACTTTATCCTACACATCACATAACCGCGCTTTGGAAGGCCTCCTGGCTTCAATTGCCCAGGTGCATGGGCATAATCACGTGCAAGTAGTTATCATCACCGACTGGTCGGATTACCCCAGGTGCCGTATCTGCAGTGGTTTCCAGGGCAACATTGGGAGTCCTGAGCACGTCCAACACTTCACGCAAGAAGCGTACGTTAAAAGCGACCAAGAGCGGTTGGCCTTCAATAGAAGCATCAACGACTGTCTGGTTGAAGCCAGTCTCTTCGGACTGCCCCGATATTTCCACCGTGCCCGGTTGCAGCTCTCCACCAGGCAGAATATTGATGCGGGCGATATGAGAGCCCTCCCGGGCGAAAATCTCAGCTTGTCTGCAGGCTTTCAAAAAAGCGGAGGTAGAGAGCACGCAACGGGTTTGGTAGGAGCGTGGGATAATTTGTTCATAATCCGGAAAAGTGCCTTCAATCAGCTGCGAGACAAGTTCTATATCCTTCAGGCGGAAGATTGCCTGGCCGCGTCCTGGAGGCAGCAGCATGTTCACAGATTGATCGCCATCTGCCATGATGCGCGCCAATTCACCCAGCGCTTTTGCAGGAATCACGGCGCTCACCGGCCGAGAAATCGGCGACGAAAGTTCCGCTTTCCTCACAGAGAGACGGAACCCGTCCGCTGAAGCCATGGTGATTATGTTGCCCTGTACGGTTACCAGCACACCGGTCAGTATAGGGCGAGCTTCGTCAGTTGAAGCAGCAAAGACAACTTGCTGGATCATTTCCTTCAGATCGGCGATATTGATCTGGATGCCATCCGAAAGGTCTGCAACCGGCATAGGGGGAAATTCTTGTGCATCGATACCTTTAAAGTCCGTTGTCGACGAGCCACTGCGAATATTTAACGTTTGGGTGCGTACCGTCAATGACATGTCGACTTGCTGGTCGGTTAAAGTGTTGACCATTTCGGTGAAAGTGCGCGCTGGCACCGTAATGGAGCCTTCTTCCTGAATTTTTGCCCCGGTCCAAAAGGTAATACCCAATTCCAAGTTAGTCGCTGATAAGCGCAGGCGGCCTTCGTCAGTCGCCACCAAGACGTTTGAAAGCACCGGTAAGGTGCTGCGCGTGGAAACCGCTCGTGAGACAATATTTAAACCATGGGCCAAATTCTCTTGCAAGACGGATACGTTCATACCTGCTCATTCTCCTCAGATTCAGTCGCGTAGCTTGAATAAAGTTTTGAAAACGGGCCTGCTGCCCGTTTGCTCACAACCAATTACGACGTTTGATCAATTTGTCAGGCTCACTAGAAAGTATACATCGAGTGAGTTAAATTTGCCAGTCCCATACCGGTTTGAGGGCATTTTTCTACCTAGCAAACAATCCCTCTACTCAATACCCGATAATGGTCACTCTCCTGCCCTAAGGAGGCTGGCTTGATCAGCTCTGCCTGCAATAGCCTCCACATGATAAAAAGATTTCGACTGACCGTCATTAACCGGTGTGGGATAAGCTGCGCCAGGAATGGGAAATATGTGGATTCTCGACGTAAAACAGTAAGGAAAGAGGAACAAAGGATCCAAAATGACCTGCGAGTATCTTGTAAAATTCGATGTCACCCATATTATCTCTCAAGGTTTTTCCGCTTATGCTCTGCCGCGCCTGCAGGCAGCATTTTCATCTATCCTTTGCTAATAAGGATATTATGGTTTTACTCAAGGGGGGGTTATTTCAGCGGGAGGTAATCCGGATAAGCAACCAGCCAAGTGCCAGAACCAGCTCAAAAGCGAACAATCCTGCCATAATATACACAGCTGTCATCCAGGGTGCGCTATGTCCTGCTAAGGGCATCTCCTCTTTCTCAGCCAGACGGTGCACAATTTCAGCAGTTTCTTGGGCAACGCTGGCTAAGGACCTGCCGCTACCAAAGACCCAATGCCAGTTTTCCGCCGGCGTAGGCACGACCAAGCGGGTACCTTGGAAGCCTTGCAACCAGAGACGAAGCGCCTCCGAGGGTTTCGCCAGCAGTTCAGCTGGCAGGATCACTGCCTTGGCGGCTGAAAGGGTTTCGTCCGGAGTACCCTGGGGGATGGGATGAATAGCAATCGGCAATCCAGTGACTTGCCGTTCTAATGCCTGAACCATCGATGTAGCGAACTCACCCTCTTCGGGCACCAACACCAGGACCGCAAATTGGCTATGGCGCTTCTCCAATTCGTCGGCGGCGATATGATCATCCGACCTCAACACCTGCCAATGGTAGGCCAGCAGAATCGAGAATAATGCTAGCGGGTCAAGCAGCTGCAAGATTTCCAGCCGGATGTTCTGGGGAGGGGCACCCAGCCCGTCACTTACCAATTGAAAGAATAGATTCCCCCCGGTTACCATAACCCCGATGACTCCAGCGAAAATTATCAGGTACAGGTAAGTCTTGCGGAGCAATGATCGGCGGGCGTAAGCCCCGCTCTCCCCCTGCTGGGCAGCCTCGGTAGCCATGGGTCCCCACGTAGATATCCATAATGGTAAACCCACGATAAAATTAGCCAGGCCACTCGATAAGCGTGTGCGAAGTAGTTCATTCCCAATAAAGGTTTTCCCAATCAAAACGTTCAACAAAACCGAGAGCGATACCTGCAAACCAGCGAAAGTCACTCCCAGACCCAGAAGCGCCAGCATGTAATAATATATTCGTCTCAAGCTATTCCGGCGAGGGGATTCTGGCAGCGCGCTGATCTCTTTGGACAAACCAGGGCCATAATAAGCCCATACTCCTACCAGTGGGATGGCTACAGAGATAGGTTGTTTGATTGCTTCCACGAAACTCGCCAAACCGGCCAATTCACCCAACAACACCTTGAACACCGCCTCCAAAATCAGAGCTATCGAAAACACGAGCCCACCCGCGCTAAGAAAAACGAAGGCATACAAAACTACCAGCCGGATGACTGAGGTCCTTTCAGTGACTTGTGTCAGGGAACGTTGAGTCCGGATAACAAAGTAAATCCACAACGGGATCGCGACGATAAGCAACGCCAGGCTGTTCGCAAGCCGTGGATGCAATTCCGCTCCAGACGAAAACATTACCTCAAAAACAAACAATAGAAATTGCTGAAAACCAATCACACCCAACACTAAACCGCAAACCAGCCACAGGTAGCGATACAGGCGGCGCGTCTCTGGGAAGGTTTCCCCAAGGAGTGGCTCGCTCCAATCGCTTCGCAGGACCCAGTAGATGAAGGCAGCCACCAGGGCATTCAAGGCAATAACGATAAGATTATCGCCGAGGCTCTGGGACCTGCCGATAAGAGCCAAAGATGGATCGAATCCATGGGCTTCCAACAGAAGCCTATTAATCAGAGCCAGAATATTTTCCACTGCTGGTGCCAGGGTAGCCAATAAAACCCCGTATAAGAATATTGCCCGTAACCTGGCAGAACGCTCCTCGAGGTCCCCTAAAGCGCTTCGCTGAATCAACCACCAGTGCAGTAGAAAAACAGGTAATCCTACTAGTATCAAAGAGAGCGCGCTAGCCAGGCTAGTGCGTTCTGAGCTGACTTCTGCAAAATCTACTAGAGAACGCGCCAGGCTGACCGATCCCCAAAGCAAAAACTCCAGACTGATAAAAGCAATTGCGTAGAGATAAAAGCGGCGTATGGTTTGCATAAAAGTCTTGGGATTATCTCAATTGTAAGAGATGTGGGTCAATCGCCTGGACGAGTCAGGATAATAAGAAATGGGCCGATTACAGGCAGGAGCAGTGCGATCAACCCCCAACTAATGTAAGCCTGAAAGGATAGCCGTCGCCTGCGCAGGAAAAAAACCGCCAACATGGACATTCCTATCAGGCAAACATCCAGTAAAGTCCGCATGAGTTCTGGCGTTGGCAACATAGCTCCTCTAGGGGTTAATCGATATGTATAAGTCTTCAGACAGGATACCTGTAGAGATTGTATAAGATTTCGAAGGGGAACGCAAGCTGCCATTAAACAAACTTTACTACGCCCAGCATTGGCAGCGGTGCTGATATCAACAACATAAGAGCGGTGAAAAACCCCTCTTCAGCAGGCAAAAGGCTTGCACTGAGGAGGGGGATTAAGGCGGGTAAGACTTGCCGGTTTTACAACCAGCCTCTCAGTTCCATCGCTTTGACTACCCGGGCGATTCCGACCATATAGGCGGCATCGCGCATAAACACCTTTTCGCTTTCAGCCATTTCTACCACGCTATTAAACGCCTGAGTCATCCTGGTATCCAAGCGATCGAGCACTTCATCCCGAGTCCAATAAAAATTCATATCGTTTTGGACGCTCTCAAAGTAGGAGACTGTGACGCCTCCTGCATTGCACAAAAAGTCGGGTATGACAAACACCCCGTTGCGTTTGAAAACCTCGTCGGCCTCTGGGGTAGTAGGGCCATTGGCTCCCTCGGCAACCAGTCGAACCCGATCACTGATGCGTACAACCGTTTCAGTGTTAATCTGGCCTTCCAGAGCAGCCGGGATCAGCACATCCACATCTTTGGCAATCCATTCATCGCCGTCCTCAATAATATAGCCAGCTTCACGAGCCTTATCTTTATCAATGGTCCCGTAAACGTCGGAGATAGATTGCAGGAATGTAGGGTTGATGCCATCGGGATGGTAAACTGTATAAGGGAGACGGTCATCGCGGTCCCAGTAAGATACGCACACGACCTTGCCACCCAGGATCTCGTTGAAGCCGATGGCGGCGTATTGCGAGACATTACCGAAACCCTGGATTGCAGCGACCGATTTGGCTGGATCCATTTTTAAATGTTTCATAGCTTCGCGTACATTGTAGATCACACCATATCCGGTGGCTTCGGTGCGGCCCAAAGAACCGCCACCGCCCACCGGCTTGCCGGTGATGACACCTGGTGTATATTGCCCCACCAGCTTGGAATACTCATCCATCATCCAACCCATCATACGAGGGTTGCTACCCACGTCCGGAGCTGGAACGTCTTGGCGCGGCCCTATGTTTCTCCAGATTTGATCGATCCATCCCCGGCATAGTCTTTCTTGTTCTGCTATGGAAAGGGAAGCCGAATCGACTGCAACCCCTCCTTTGCCCCCTCCCAAAGGGATATCCGCAACCGCGGTTTTCCAGGTCATCCACATCGCCAGAGCGCGCACCGTGTCTAAGGTCTCTGACGGGTGAAAGCGAATTCCTCCTTTTGACGGTCCCCGCGCGTCACTATGCTGAACGCGGTAACCAAAATATACCTTGATGGTGCCGTTGTCTGCCCGAACAGGTATTTGAAATTTAAACTCACGGGTTGGCCAGCGCAACATTTCAGCGACCTGCGGGTCGAGGTTTAACAAACCAGCCACGTGGTCAAACTGGCTCTGCGCCATCTTAAATGCATTTATTGGTTCATCCATTGAAATTGTCTCCTTAATGGAAAAACTTGGTTTTTGTTTAAATATATGCGGGCACCTCGGTAAGATGCCCGCAAGTATTGCAAGAGCAGGATATCTCTAATCCAGAAAAATACATATCGGTAAACCCTGGTATAGCAACAATAGGGGTTAAACATAATAGATGTCTGACAACTAGTCAAGTGATGAATAGCATAATTTTCAATGCAGTTTGTGTAAAAATGCACAAAGCGATCGGCGCAAATTCCCTTATTGAGGTCTGCTGCGCCCTCACTTTCCTGCTTTCACATCCTTCAATTCGGCCAACTTGCGGCTCAATACCTTTTGAACCACTTTAGGGTTCGCTTTCCCCCTGGCCGCGCGCATCACCTGCCCAAAAAGCCATTGGGAAATTGACTCTTTTCCTTTGAGATAATCAGCGATTTGGTCAGGGTTTTCTAGCAATGATCTATCGACCAATTCGGCAATAAAATCCGGGTCAGATATTTGCTGCAAACCACGCATGGAGACGATCTGCGATGCTGGCTTTCCAGTGATAAACATTTCCGCAAGAACGTTTTTAGCTGTATTTTGGTTTATTTCTCCTTTAACTACCATGCGGGTTAACCCAGCAAATTCTTCAGGTAAAATGCGAGCCGACTCGATACTTGCCCCAGCCTGATTCAGCAATCCAAAGAACTCCCCAGTGAGCCAGTTGGCCAGCACTTTCGGAGGCACCTCGGATATGGCCGCGGCGCTTTGTTCAAAATAATCTGCAACCGCTTTTTCTGCCACCAGCACATTGGCGTCATACTCGGAGAGATCGTACTGCTGGCGGAATCTCTTAAACTTTTCTACCGGCAATTCCGGTAGCTCGGCCCGGACACGTTCTATCCAATCCTGCTCGATCACTAATGGCGGTAAATCTGGTTCTGGGAAATAACGGTAATCATCTTCCTGCTCCTTGACCCGCTGAGTAAAGGTGATTTCCCGGCTCTCATCCCAGCCTACAGTTTCCTGGATGATTCGTTTACCCTGCCTGAGTAGCTCACTTTGGCGCTCGATTTCGTATTCCATGGAACGTTCCAAGGCTCGGAAGCTATTTAAATTCTTTATCTCGACGCGTGTGCCAAATTCGACCTGTCCCAGGGGCCTCACCGAGACATTTGGTTCAATCCGCATGACGCCCTTCTGCATATCCCCGGAGTTAACCCCTAAATAAAGCAAGATGGAGCGCAGACCAGTTGCATATGCGCGCACTTCCTCTGCTGAGTGCAGGTCGGGCTCGGAGACGATCTCTAACAAGGGCACCCCCGCCCGGTTTAGATCTACCAGCGAATAGCTCTCTCCATCATGGCTGACATGAGTAAGCTTGCCGGTATCCTCTTCCAAATGCACCCGGCGAATGCGGATTTGGCGCTGTCCTGAGGCTATCAGGATCGTCAGACGACCGTTACGAGCCAGAGGCTGTTCGTATTGGGAAATCTGGTATCCTTTCGGTAAGTCCGGGTAGAAATAGTTCTTTCGGGCAAAAATGCTGGTGTGGGCGATATCGCACTCCAGCGCTAAGGCGACTCGCAGAGCATATTCCACAGCACGCTCATTAACAACCGGGAGCACACCTGGCATGCCCGAGCATACCGGGCAAACCGCAATATTGGGCTGAGCCACGGTGGTATCTACCACCGGACATGAGCAAAACATTTTCGATTTGGTCTGGAGTTCGGCGTGCACTTCCAGGCCAATGACGGGTTCAAATTCCAAAGTCATGTGATTTCTCAGCCATAGCGCCGCATAAATTTCTCCATACGTTGAAGCGCCTCTTCAATTTTTTCATAAGCGGTGGCATACGAGCAGCGCACGAATCCTGCTCCGCCGGCTCCAAATGAGGAACCGGGTACCACGGCGACGCGTTCTTCATCGAGTAGTTTTTGGGCAAAAGTCTCATCGTCCATGCCAGTAGCGATGATGCTGGGAAATGCATAAAAAGCGCCATGCGGTTCTATTGTTGTCATCCCAAGCTGGTTTAGCCCATTGACAATCAATTTACGCCGTCGATCGTATTCAACCCGCATTGCTTCAACATGCCTCTTTCCATTCTTAAGCGCCTCAACTGCAGCTGCCTGGGCAGTGGTTGGGGCAGACATGATGGTGTATTGGTGGATGCGTAATAACCCTTTTAACAAACCTGCCGGGGCAGCCGCAAATCCTATGCGCCATCCCGTCATGGCATAATTCTTGGAAAATCCTCCCAGCAATATGGTCCGCTCACACATATTTGGCAGCGATGAGAAACAAACGTGCTGTACCCCGTAAACCAGCTGGTCGTAAAGTTCATCGGAGATCACGATTAAATCATGTTCCTCTGCGATTTGTGCCAGGTCCAGCAGCGTTTGCCGGGAGGCAACCGCACCAGTTGGGTTATTGGGATATGCGATCAAAATGGCTTTCGTGCGTGGGGTGATAGCGTCTTCTACCGCTTGCGGGCGTAATTGGAAGCCATCTTTTACGAAGGTAGGCAGTTCGATCGGGGTTCCACCAGCAAGGATTGCCTCTGCCTGGTAGGATACAAAGCAGGGCGTCGGGATGATAATCTCTTCACCAGGTTCAAGCAGAGCAGTCATCGCCAGATAAAGAGCTTCAGACACCCCCACGGTGATAATGATTTCACATTCGGGGTCATACCTCACCCCATAAAGGCCATACAGATGTTCAGCCACCGACTGCCGCAAATCCAGCCTGCCGGCATTGGAGGTGTAATGAGTATCGCCTTTTTGCAGGGAGTGGATGCCTGCCTGTAGGATCGGATCAGGGGTTATAAAATCCGGCTCTCCAATCCCCAGTGATATCACATCGTCCATTGTGGCAACGATATCGAAAAACTTACGGATTCCCGAAGGTTTTAGGGCGACGACTCGTTTTGAAAGATAACGTGGATTCACTGTAACTCCTTTGATTCCTTTGTCCGAGTTTGATCATCCACCCGGCATGCAACAATAGTCATGGTTGATGGATACGCCATTCGTCCATCATTTCGTTGTAGAACAACTCAAAAAGCTGCTCATCAGCTGTAAGTACGCGATAATATTTACCATCGGGGGTGCGTTGACGTTCTAAGATATCAATAATTTCCAACCGCTCTTGCTGCCACCAGATTGCAGTAGGTCGTTCGGCGTATTCTATTCCAGAGTAACATTCCACACTATCGCTCATTAATTCCGAGATTTATCAGGCAGGCTATCAAAGTATCACCACGGTTTGATCCCCTGCACTGATGGTCCCTGCTCGCCTTCGGATTTGGGCACGACGACCGACCAAAGACTTCTCCAGGATTACGTCGGTCACTTTGGCCTCATCTTCCAGGATCGAATCTCGCAAAATACTGCTTTCAACACAACAGCCTGCTCCTAGAGAAACGTATGGTCCGACAATAGAGTTTACAATTTTTGCGCTGGGATGTATAAAAACCGGTGGGATCACTACGACGCCATTCCGTTTGGTCGCATCCTCACTATTATTACGCCCGTTATCCAGCAGATAGTGATTGGTCTCAAGCAAAGCTTCCAGCGTGCCGGCATCCAGCCAAACATCCACTTTTTCAATCCGCATCTTCAAACCGCGTTCAAGCATAATGTTGATGGCGTCAACCAGGAAGTATTCCCCTTTCAGTTGCAAGTCCCGGCGCATTTGCTCCTCAATAGCAGCTATCAGATCTTCAGCTCGCTGGAAATAATAGAAGCCCACAACCGCCAGATCGTTGCTGAGGTCTATGGGTTTCTCTATTAGCCTTCTTACGCATCCGTTTTCACCGACCTTCGCTACCCCAAAGCGTCTTGGGTCAGGGACAGGCTTGACCCAGGCGATTGCTTCGTTGACCTCGTCGTTCAAAAAAGAAAGATCTGTTTCAATTAAGGTATCCGCAAAGACCATAAGCATCGGTCCCTGAAGATACTCTCGAGCCAGATAGATGGCATGTGACTGGCCGAGTGGATTTTCCTGTAACACAAAATGGGATTTTATCTGCGGATAATGCGCTAGCATGTGTTCTTCAATCTGTTCTGCAAGATATCCAACGATATTAATCAGTTCAATGTTTTCAGGTTCTGGCAAAGTGGAGAGGGTATCTAGAACATGGTCTAAGACGGCTTTGCCCGCAACACTGACCAGCTGCTTGGGTTTACTCCAGGTATGCGGACGTAGACGAGTGCCTAATCCGGCCATGGGTATTACAATTTTTAAGGTATCTTCCATAGAATTAATATATCCCCTAACAAAATAGTTTGTCTACAATACCAGTTTTGCTTGTACAATTAGGAACATTCTTTGACTGGTTCTCATATGTTCTCTCCCGCGCTCGAATCCAATCCGGATCGTAGCCTCGGGCATCAATAGTATTATACCCTTTATGGACCTTTGCCGAATTTTCGAAAGGTAACCCCCGGTTTATTGGCCTTATATTCCTACTTTCCTCATGGTTTAATAACCGTTATTTACAGGGAAGCGTTATTCGAAACCAAAAAGAGAAAGGAATCCATCAATTTGATCGACGCGGATCAGCAATATGAAGAGAATTAATTCCTGGAGCGTCTTAATGGTTGCCTTTGTGCTGGTTTTAGGGGTGGGGCCAGCAATCAGCTGGGCACAACCAACCAATGTACCATATATCCACCTACAATATGCCAGGTTTGATCCTCTTCGTGGCGATCCAGATCTCCACCTTAGTGGTATCTCTTCCCCATTACCAACTGGTCAATCAACCTACTTGCTGCAATTTACAGGTCCTGTACGAGAGGCATGGAAAGATGCGGTGGAACATGCCGGAGTCAAATTGTACGGATATATCCCCGACTACGCTTTCATCAGCCGTATGGACTTTGCTACTAGAGACGAGATCGTGAAGTTCCCCTTTGTACGCTGGATAGGACCTTACCAATCCGCCTATCGCCTGGCGGCCTCTTTACAAGAAGCAGGACTCGACAGCGATATCGGACCAATAAGTTTAGATGTGGTCATTCTACCTGACGCTGATCCTGATAGCATGACCGCTCAAATCAAGGCTCTTGGAGGCGCGGTTGAATTCCAGGTGAAAACCAAATTATCAGGCTATCTGAAGGTAGAATTGCCCAACAGCCGCCTGAATGCCCTGGCTGCCATCGATGGTGTGCTTTGGATAGAGCCATCTTTCCAACAGGAATTGCTGAACAATGTCGCTGGGGGAATTACCATGCGTGCTGAAAGTATCCGCTCTTCTTTAGGGCTCTATGGGAAAGGCCAAATCGTGGCGATAGCCGATTCGGGCTTAGATGTTGGCTCAACTGGACCCTCAATGAGCCCGGACTTTTTGGGACGTATCCTGGCAGGGCAGGCTATCTGCGCCTCCCTGGGTTTACGAAGTTCTTGGAACGATTTTCTCGGTCATGGCACACACGTTTCTGGCAGTGTGCTGGGCAGTGGTGTGCTTTCAGGAAGCAATCCCTCTAGTCACCATTACAGCAATTCTTTCGCGGGCCTAGCGCCGGAAGCCCAGCTGGTCATGCAGGCTATCGATGATCCCATCACGAGTAGCCTGGAATGCATCCCATATGATCTTCTGTCGGGTCTTTTTCGCCCGGCTTACGATACCGGGGCGCGTCTACATTCCAATTCCTGGGGAGGCCCCACCGGGATTTCGAATCCCTTCGGCGGATATAATACAAAAGCCTGGCAGGTTGACGGTGCTGCCTGGGCTTATAAAGATATGCTCATTTTTTATGCGGCCGGTAATGGAGGCATCGACGCAAACAACGACGGAATTATCGATCCCGATTCAATCTATTCGCCCGGAACAGCTAAGAATGTCGTCACCGTGGGAGCCTCAGAGAATAACCGGCCGAACGTCCACACCACTTGGGGAGACGCATGGTCACTGGACTTTCCTGTCGACCCAATCCATAGCGATTTCTTGGCTGACAACGTAGATGGTATCGCCGCTTTTTCTGGGCGCGGCCCGACCGACGATGGACGAATTAAGCCAGATGTAGTGGCTCCCGGCACAATGATCATCTCTGATCGCTCTCACGAACCGGTAGCCGGGGTTGGATGGGGAGAATATAACCAAGATTATGCCTATGATGGTGGAACCAGCATGGCCACACCATTGACTTCGGGGGCCGGCGCTTTAGTGCGGGAATGGATCACAACAGTAATGGGCGTCATTGATCCCAGCGCAGCCTTGATGAAAGCGGCGCTGATAAACGGAGCCGTGGATATGAGCCCGGGCCAGTACACCAATCCCCAGGAGATCCCTTCCCGGGTCCCGAATAATGTTAGCGGCTGGGGGCGCGTGGATTTGGTTGAGAGCATCGCTCCAGCTGCACCTCGCCAGATATGGTTGCAAGACACCACCTCTGGCATCTACACCGGCGAAATCATCTCCTACAGGCTTTCTACAGGCACCATCAACCCACAACCACAAAGTAGTAAATATTCCACTAAGCTGGGATCTAGCTTGGGAACAACGGGCAATTCCAGCTTCACTCCAACATCTGCAACGCCTCTGGAGTCAACACCAGTGATCGCCTTCCAACAGGATGACATGCTTATCCCCACTACACCACCCACGCTGACTCCTACAACCCTGCCCACCAGCCCGCCGACGGCGACGCCCTCACCTGTCGCAAATCCCTCCGAAACCCCCACGCCTCTGACCAGTAGTGGTCCTTTCCGTATCACGCTGGTATGGACAGACTACCCCGGCGAACCCGGAGCAGCCAAGGCTTTAGTCAACGATCTTGACCTGGAAGTGATAGCTCCAGATGGCGCTCATTACTTTGGCAATGCAGGATTACTCTCCTCTGGTCAATGCCTGCGGGATGGCAAATGGGATGCTTGTAACAACGTGGAAGGCTTGGTCATCCCGGCTGCTTTTAACGGCACATATATTATCCTCGTGCATGGCGCCAACATCCCCAAGGGACCGCAGCCCTTTGCTCTGGTGGCCTCAGGCGACTACCTTCAAACTGTCGTGAGGCCGCTAGAACCCAATGATCTGCTGATTCCGCTGGTGGTTCGTCACCCCTAATTTACTGCGCATGTACTGTTCGAGGAAGCCTCTCAATCATAAACAATCCCGCGTCGAGTTCTCATGCAGAAATGGGGGATTGATCCTGTAGAGGTCTGGCAAAAGAGGCTGGCAACCCTCCTACGCCGTCAGCAGGCAATATCGAAAGCCCCCTGCAGAGGCCTTACCTTAGGGGGCATATCCCAATAGATAGCGGCAAACCCTTAGATCAGGATCATTTGGCAGGTGCTGGGCAATGCTGCCAAAAGTAGTGAGACGATTTGGATGGAAGTGGTTGGGGTCTCAAACGACAGCTTCTAA
>Ga0315552_1000666_pt1 | contig 21323 bp, 21 predicted proteins | sample SalMarSW160170MG_2_FD_203102 | JGI IMG/M metagenome (GOLD analysis project Ga0315552, IMG submission 203102) | Salt marsh sediment microbial communities from the Plum Island Ecosystem LTER, Massachusetts, United States - Salt Marsh Sediment SW1601-70 ...
TTTCCACTTCAGCAATATTCTCAGGATAATCGAGGACAACGATGGTGTCATTCAACGCCATAGTATCACCACCAGCGGAACCCTTACTAATAGAATCACCGGTAGGCACAACAGTCTCAGCAGGAGTACTGCCCTGAATGCTGCCCTTTCCACTAAGCACTGGAGTGATGAGCTTCTGGGCTTCAGCAGCGCTGATATAGTAAAGCGTAAAGACCTTGTATTCCATTCGGTCTTTATCTTCCATAATCGTTTTAAACTCATCAGCGGTATATACCCAAATAACGTTGTCCTTCTCCTCATATTTCAAGCCGTGACCAAGAATTGCATTAAGGGCACTCTCAAACGTCATATCATAAAGAGTTCCGGCTGTAACCAGCCCGTCTACTTTCGCTGAAGGCACGATATTTTTGTGGTACTTTTTCCCTAAAAAACTAAGTGCGGCCCGGATAGTCATATCGTCCTTGAAACTGATTGACTGAATTGGCTTTACAGGACCACCCTCACCACTGCTCACTTCAACACCTGCGGGCTCAATCGCTTCATTGGCAACGGCCACTGCCGGAGCCTGCCCAATGCCACCGAGCGCAATTGCCGCCACCACAGCCAACACAAAACACCATACAAACAAGTTTTTTCTGATTTTGATTCTACTGTTCGAATTCTTGTCCCAATACATAATTTACCTCTCTTTCTTTGATACCCATTTTATAACACGTTACAAAGCAGGATATCGGTTACCATTTAACCATCCACTTCAATCATCTTTGTCAATTTCAACGTTATTTCTGCTTCTCCACACTTTATTAACACTGCATTTTCTTCAATTCCAACTACTTCACACTCATACGTTTTGGCACCATCCCTGACGAGCAATGTGTCCCCCAATGACAGCAACTTGCTATTAATAAAGACCTGAGGGTTTCCATCCAATCCTATTGCCTCCAGTTTCATCTTGTCCGCAACTCTCTTCATTGCTTCTTTGTTATTCCTTGAAACGACATTTACATCTTCAGTTAAGTTTTTGTCTTCTCTATTTCTAATAAAATCCTGCCAGTTTCCTACAGCAAAAAAGTCCCTCGTGAGCACATCATTACGGCCTGCGATTTTCGGCAGCTCTATAAAAGATATGTTCAGCTCCGAATTTGTTCCAAAGATATCCTGGTTGACATCTTCTTGTCTCATTGCTGCTCCGGTCATCTCCGGCGTTTTGTTGCCGAGTACTCTGGCCCACATAAAGACCATCACCGCAATCAAACACAATGCCGTAACGGTCTTTTTCTTCTCTACCGCCAACCGGCCAACAAGTCTATTAGTCCCGCTACCACTGTTTCTCACGGTTTTCTTCATATCTTCTTATCCCTGCTCAGCCTGCGGCCTGTAATAAATAATCAGCTCTGTCTGCATACCCACATCGCCGCTAAAATCGCTATCGTTCACAAGCCTGATTTGCTCAATACGAACCAACCTATCCAGCTTCTGCACCAATTTATAGAATTCGAAAATCTGAGCCAACTTACCTTTACACTGAACACTCACGGGTATACAGTTCAGCTTTTTTGCCTCTATTTCCTTGCCCGGCGCAACTACCTGTTCTCTTAGATTATGCTTGCTCATCAAATCATCTATCTGCTGCAAAAAAACACCGAGGTCCCTTTGAGCGGGTATATTAGCTTCATAGTTTCCAACCGTTCGCTGCAGATTCAGCAATTGGTCTTCAAAAGTCAGCATCTGCACTTTCTCCATCGATGCTCTGCTGATAGCAAGTTTCTGCGCGTTTTTTGTCTGCTCTACAACCTTTATTCTTTGGCGCAAAGGCAAATAACGAAACAGCACAAACGCTGTTATTATTGCTCCGGCTGCGATATATATCGCTACTTGCTTTCTTTCTAAAAAAAACATTTTATTTTCTACTTTCTTACCGCAGAGATTGCCGAGCCCTCTTCATTTTGATTTCTTTCCCGCCGCTGCCGACTTTCTCTGCGGTCAACTTTTTTGCTTCTCCTGATAATTTGCCAGGTAGCAACTTATCTCAAACTCGCTTACCGTCAAATTTTTTTCAGGCCCCACTTTCATCTTCCTGTTTCGTGAAAACGACGGATACACAAGACAAAAATAGGGCGACTCTTCCAATCTGCATATCAACTCTGCTATATCGCTGGCATCCGTCGCAACACCTTTTATAAGCACCTTGAATCGCACGTCACCAAGCGGCAGTTTTCCCCTGCCGAGAAGGCTGCCGCCCGCCACTCTTATGACGTTGTTGGTTTGCCTCGATGCTTTGTCCTCAAACCTTTCAGCGTCAAACTCCACCTGGCTGAGTACAATGTTGTCATCAATCAAATAGCTCATCTCAGCTAAAACACCCGGGACATCAATTCTGGAATCCATTTCTTCCATAGATTTCAATTTTTTCTGCCACTCGGCCATTTCGCTTTTAATCTTTGCGAATTCCAGCGATACACTTTCTGCCTCAGCCTGCATTGAAATATTGCGTTCTACTACTGCCCTGGCTTTCGAAATCGAATGAGCAGTAACAACATTCCATACAATCATTATTACAAGTACACCACCCAGGCCGATTATCTGAGTACGATAACCAACCTCTCGTTTTCTGCCGCTCTTATACCATTCGGGAAGAAAATCTATTTCTTTCACAGTTATACACCTACCTCTCGGCTACGGTGGCCGCCAAGCGCTCTTCTCTGTATTCGGCATCTCCGTTCCAACCTTTAAGACCAAGCCCCACAGCTATCGCCCACTCACACAGCAATCCTCGCCTGTCGTTACCGAAATTCAAGTTCATCAAATCAAAGCCTCTCAACGGCTGAGCCACCTCAATCTCAACAGCCAATTGTCTCTTCAAGATATTGATTAAGATATTTTCGTAAGCCTCTCCGCCACTAAATACAGCCCGCTCCACTCTCTTACCTCTGAATGTAACCGTATAATATCTAAAACACAGTGATATCTCTCTGGCCAACTGTTCGGCAACCACACTTATCGCATCAACCATCACCTGGCGTGTCGACGCATCAAGATTTTCCAAAGCAGTGTTGTCCACAAGACTTTCGTCACCTGCCGAGCCTTGCCCGGAAGTCCAAATGCCTCTGTCTGCGTTTGTCGTTCTTTCCATTCTCAACTTGCCTCGAAGCCTCTCTGCTTCGTTAATACCAATTCCTAATTTTGTCGCGATTTCCTGGTTGAAGTTATCTCCACCAATCGATATCTGCTTGACGAAACTAATCTCTCGACCATGGCCGAATACAACCGTTGTAAACCGGCTTCCCACATCTACAAAAACGGTAGTGCGTTCCCTATCCTCCTGACGCTGCAGCGACCTTTCGAAGCTCCTAAACAGCGCAGACGGAACAAGGTCTATGGCTACGGGCCTAAGCCCAGCCTCCTCTATCAAACTAATATGGTCTTTTATCGCCTCATTATCCGCTGCAAACAATATCAACTCGCTCTTAATCTCATCACCCTGCCGAACATCTCCGACAAGCACATAGCTGACGGCGTCCTTATCGGGGTCCAATCCGAAACGCTGGGTCACTTCTTTTCTCAATGCCTGCTCAATCCTCTCACTCTCCGCCTCGGCCAATCGCAGGCTTGTTATTTTCAACCTGTCACTCGGCAAACATGAAACGACTTTTTTCCCACGGAAGTTACCATTAGTAAGCATTTGTTTTATCTTCGAAACAACAAAGCTCCTTCTTTCCCGTGTGTTACCGTCTATACGAGGATCAATGCGAGCTTTGTCCGCTGCAAGAACACTAACGTGCCCTCCATTAACTGCCAATTGTATCATCTTGATAGAATTATGACCTATATCCAATCCTATCGGCCTTTGGCCCCGAGTTTTCATTATCCAACTTATCATCGAGCTTTTCCCGGTCAGTCCACAATGGAGATGAATCCCGTAACAGGCTCTACGTTAACCGTCACGGTCATTTGCCCCGCTCTCAGGCTGATAACACCGCTGTTTAGTGGGTTTGAAGTTCCTGGCCCGCTGTAGGGACTACCCAGATAATCAAATGTAATCGTGTGGCTGGAGTCAAGGTCAAAATTAACATCCTCAATATCAACCTTGTTCAGCCTGCCGTCGTTTTGAAAGTCTATAATGTAATCAAATCCCTTTTTCACAGGATGTGCTATCACGGCACCACTCTCGTCCTCTATCCTGTAACTCTCTGCTGTCTTATCAAACACCACAGAGAAATTCTGGCCTCTGCTGATAGCTATGGTCTTTGCGTACTCCAGATCCGCCGCAACCATATTCGCCGCCGACCTTATCTGAAAGCTATCTGCTGAAGTCAGCATCGGTATCGCCGTCATCGCCGCAATTGCGATTATCACAACCACAATCAGAAGCTCTATGATAGTAAAACCGCTGCCTGCGGTTCGCCCCGTTAGAAATCTTCGCGACTTCTCCGACCTTCCTGTCGGCTCTGAAATTTCCAACGGGGTTCGTAAATCGTATCTGTTCCCTTCGCTGCAACAGCAAGGATTACATCGCGCAGCTCGTATCCCATAGTGCCTTCGACGTATCAGACACGACACCTCACGCGTCACGTATGATGCTTTTAAGTCCACCATTCCTACCGGTTTTATCACTATATTGCGGTGCATTATGAAACCCAACCTCTGTTCTTTTTTCGACCTATTTTAGGCCCATCTTTACCGGCCAGCGTACGAATACAGGTAATAGGATTTATCGGCTACTATGTAATCCAATAAAACCTGTCTTTTTTTCCCATCCTCCACTATCATTTCTTACATATCCAAAGCGATATAACTGTTAAATCCAGCACTGCCTACAGTCAAAGCCAATAAAAACGATAAAATCGTCAAAATAATATGACATGAACCATCACACTACGTCAGTGCCATGTGGAGGCTGTGATGTGTAATTGGTGTCTTAAATTTACTTCGGATTTTTCTTTGTATTGCATATAAGGCCGATAAGCATCAGCCGTTAGTACCCAGCCATTAACTGCAATTTGTCAGGTACAAAACAGGGGTCGCTAACGACTGTTCGTTCAGCTTCTATTCTCTTGTGATACTTCTAAAAAATGCACCGGCAGCCTGCCCCCAGCTCTCTGAGACACCTGTTGGCCAAACCACTATTGCTGTCCTTGACGGCGCAGCAGTTATGCTAACATTACTGCTGCCATCCTCATCCAGTTTCCAGTGTCCCACAAGTCCGGCCCCATCAATCGGTGGGTAGACTTCATTTGCGTCCAGAGCGCGGTTGTAGATGCGGACGTCGTCGATGATGCCGCTGAAAAAACTCCCTAAAGGATTAGTTCGCCATGCATTAGCACCAATTAACACAGGATTATTATTATTTATTTCATCAGAATTAGTACCGCCCGTAGCTGCGCATGCTCCGTCAATATATAAATTCATGCTGCTGTCTCTATCAGCAGAACCAAATATATGATGCCAAGTTCCATCGTTAATTGTTACGGTGCTTGTTATTTGCAATAAGGTTCCGCCACGAACCTCAAAATAAACAGTTCCATCGGCATTCATAACTATTTGACATCCAACCTCACCCTCTGTACCCCGATAACTATCAATAATATAACTCTTGGTGGTGGCAGATGTTTTGACCCAAGCACCCATACTAAAATCGCTCGTTCCAAATTTAAAATCAGAACTTTCTGCTATTGTTACATAATCCTCATTACCATCAAACTCAAGAGCGCCGCCTATCTGACCACCGGAAGGCTGCCAAGTTGGACCGTTATGCAAAGTACAAGTATTGCCGTTGCCGGACGAGTCTGCCGCCATCTCTACAATACAATTTTTGGTAAACAGGCCGCCAACTATGTTAACATTGCCCGCACCGCCGCTGACCTGCACCTGACCTTCAACAATTGCAAGTCCATCAATATCCAAAACCCCGCCACTTTCTATTATAAGGTCGCCTGTCGCCAAAAGTGCCGGCAAATTCTTCGCTGCCGTGATAACATTGCCCTCTCCTCGTATTATTAAATCACCTTCGACCACCAGCATACCATCGATTTGTACATTGCCGGCCAGCTCCACATCGCCGCCATTGTAATAACATACCCGCACAGGATTGTACGGACCATATGTCACACCGGATAGACTGGAACCTATGGGCTGCACGGAATAACGCGAAGTAAAGTCCCCAACTGTAACACCAGGCCACTCCAGTGACAAATCCCCCAATCCTTTCTGCTGCCCGGCTATACTTCCATTCAAAACATTCGCAAACACATCACCGTTGATTACACCCTCGCTTGTTAATACGCCATTACAATACACATCGCCATTAATTATAATTCGCTGCCAAATTGTCGTATTTGCCCCAGCCCAGAAAGCAATGCACGGGTCAAGCCGAAGCTCGGCCATTAAATCGCTGCGACCTAGTCTTTCACCATTTTTTTCTTTGTAAGCAGTGCAGGTTATCTGATAATTACACTCCCCAAGCTGAACTACATTGACATCATAATAATCATTACCGCCCGGCACCAACTGCTGCCTAACATCTCCACCCCAGTATTCAGTATCCACATCCTGCGGAGTAAGTATAAGTCCCCTTGCATGCACCAGTCCCGATTCGGCTAAATGATCCATCTGCATTCGCATTACCATATTCTTACCACAGGCCAGCTCAACATCGCTTTTTGAAATAAAGCCGAGCGATACAATCGTTATTACCATAACGACAAACAGCACAACAAGCAGTACCGCTCCTTTTCGCTTTTTTCTATTAATTCGTTTCATATTTAATCATCATCACTGCTGACAACTTCACCAGTGCCATCCAGCAAATTCCCGGACCAGCCATGAAGCGCGGTGTTTATCTGATATCTACGAGCAACACTGTTTTCAACAACATCAAAAGAGATACCGGCAAATCTGCTATTAGGCGGCGGCACATCAAGCAAAAACTCCACATTACTGCACTGTGGTATCATTTGCGTATAGCTTTCGTAACAACCATAACTGAGCCACCATTTGGTTGTCAGCTCATCAATATCACTGAGCTTTACGACGGCATTATTAGAAGAGAATTCGCATAACCGTAAATAATTTCTGCTCGGCCCCCTTTCGATATAAACCAATTCGCCGACATTAATTTGCCGATTACCGTTATCATCAGCCCTCCAGATAACCAGATCACCTCCGGGCATACCGCATACGAGTTTGCAGTGTCGAATCAGCTCTGAAATTCTAAGTGTTGCATAGCGTACGTATGCCTGTGTCTGGCTTAGGTCATCGGTAACATCATTTGCCGTACTTAGAGCATAAGCGAGCGTAACCACTGCAGCTGAGACTATTCCGGCAACAACAAGAGCCATCAGCAGCTCAACGAGTGTAAACCCCTTACAATTAAAAGCCGATAATGGTCGTTTTCGCTTTACCATCTCTCAACTGCTCACAAGCCGAGTGATAGTCGCGGTTTCTCTGCCGCGGTAATACACCCGAACGATAACGCGAATGAATTTTGGTTCTCCGAACCCGCTTTCCTGCGGCACATAAACATACTCACAGGTAACATCTCTGCTGAAATTGGTATAATTTGAATCAGTAAATACTGCGCCGCTCACATCCTTTACCTGTCCCTGTGACTCAGCATATCCATCATAGTTTGCTATTATCTGGTCAAACGGGGTTTTTACAATCTCCTCCATCAAATCGCTTGCGAGCTTGGCCGCCAATGTTCTGTGTGCACCTTCAGCCCTCACTGCCGCACCGCTTGTAAACGGCAACAGCACCCCCGCTGCAGCAATACCCAGCACGACAGTTGCTATCATCGCTTCTGCAAGTGTAAAACCTTTTCGATTTTTATAATTACTACTCATCTGACCCTGCAATAACCAATCAAAATAGGCCGACTTGCTATCGACAATTGCCTCAGTACGGTCAGCCCATTTACACAACCAAAACCCCAAAAACATTATCAACAGCTAACGATATCAGCGTTCGAAACCAGACAATCAATCCTTGCCGGTTTTTCAAAGCCCTGCATGTGCAACACTATCGTCAGCCTGGAATAAGCCTGTCCTGGTGTCAAGTCTCCAACCGGCTGTCCCGGCCCCTGCCGGTTCACCATCAAACCGAACAGTGCCAAGACCATTAAAAGGATTGGCAGGAACATCCTTAATATAGGGACCATATCGGCCAATCCCTGTTGTCAAAGCTGTCTGAAAAACAGCAAACGAATTAACATCAGGTAAACATCCGTAATATTGAGCACGATATAAATCAAGCTGAGCCCGCATCTCCTGAAGTCCGTCAATCAGGTTGCAAATCTTTGATTCGGGACTGGCCACTGTAAACCGCGGGACAACTCTCATCGCAACCACTCCTAACACAACAGTTATGATTATAATCTCAACATAAGACAAGCGCGCCTGTTCTTTCATAAGTTCCCCCCCTATACTTTCAAAAGGGCTGACCAGATTCTGCTGTTCGCCAAACCTGGTCAGCCCTGTTTATTTCATCACACTCGCTGTATTTACAATCCCGGTATGACTTCCAAAACCATATTAATAATCAACATGAGGTGTAGTACCATCAACCGGATTGAGCAGCGGGTCAGCCGCCTGGAAGAGACCGTAGTCAGCATCGGTATTATCCAAGCAGACAAAATACCAACCGGAAGTAGATCCGCCGGCAGCCAGCTTGGAGGCTCCTACCGCTACACTCGCACTATTTTCAGCCAAATTTGCTACTGTTACTGCAACTGCATTGCTGAAAGGATTAACCGGAACCTTCTTCATATACGGACCAAATCGGAACGTGGCACCGGTGCCAACCACGCCATACTGGTCTGTCTTCAGGCACATTGCGTTTACGAAAGTTGCAGCAGTAGCTGGTGTAATTGAACCATCTGCGTTCAGAATCTCACCGGGCAGTATATCATTGTGCTGAATCTTAAACAGCTCAACCTGCGAACGTACCGACTGCAGGTCACTTACTAAACTCGATTCCTTCGCCTCGGTGCTCGCACCGGTAAACTGAGGAATCACGATGGCAGCCAGGATGCCCAGAATGACCACCACAATCAGAATTTCCACTAATGTAAAACCTTTTTCAATTCTCATCTTTTTGCCCTTTCTACATTTCACCTTTTGTTTACTCTTGACATTAAGTATCAAATAAAAGTTTTGTCTGTTTTTTTCTTCTTCATCTAAGTTGTAAACACAATCGCAAGAATACTTAGTACACCCATCACAATCAAAATCTCAATTAAAGAAAAACCTCTTCCTTCCGTTCTCATCTTTCCTCCCCCTGCCAAGTAAAATTGCACGCTTCTGGTGCAATATTTTTTACAGTTAAATCTATCGGCCTAATCGAAACAGGACTTAACTGCACCTTTACTTTTCTGTGTGCTATGTGTTCCTCCAAATGAAAGTATTTCAAACATGCCTCTAAATAATAATACTTCAAGATTTTTACTTGGACACTCAACCAATAGTCCGAAAAACATATCGGATCGCTTTCTATAAGGTCTAAACAAGTATCCAAAGAAAATATAAGAAATAAAATTTACAGTGCCAAACTGTCAAATGAGGGAATTGTATTAAACTAACCGGATTTTCGGATTATAATGCCTCATCTTGTGAGGAGCATAGGGATGAAACAATGCATCAATATTAAGAGTCAATAATTAATGTAGTCAGGTGCGTTTCCGACGTGCACTTTCCTTTTGGTTTCGCCGGCGTGAAAAATCTCTATCCGGATGTAATTTACAGCCTTTAGGGCTGATTCGATTTTATCGGCCCACTCAATCAGAACGACCGACTGCGGCCGACAGTACTCGTCAAAACCGAGCATCTCGAACTCGGCAATTGAACTGAGTCGATAAGCATCTATATGGTAAATATCCAGCCGACCTTCATATTCTTTTACAATGACAAACGTGGGACTGTTGACCTGTTTACTGTCTTGGGCTCCTGCACCGGCTGCAATCCCTTTAATCAAATGCGTCTTGCCGGTGCCCAACAGCCCACAAATTCCTATAACTTCACCGCCTTTTAACTGTGAGCCAATCCTTCGACCAAGCTCTACAGTATCTTGCGGTGAATTCGAAATAATTCCAAAATCCATACTCACTGATTGAACACCATTTATCAGTTATCAATTACTTCAGATTGTCATTTTCCCAATTGGGCGGGATAGTAATAGCCCATTGTCTGAGCAACAACACCCAGCCGATACTGATGGTTCTGCATGAGGCACACACGCCGATCGGAAGCAGGTATCGTACTGGTGTAAATGCGAATCTCTCCTTTCAGGCTGGTAATCACCTCTTCCCGGTGGTCGCCCAAGCAATCGACTACCGCGATGACACGGCCTTTAATAAGTTGTATGTCCTTTCCGCCCCAATCACGAATCGCACCGGAAACTACCACCTCTTTCTGTGGGTCCGCATCCCACCAAACCGCGCGAGGGCTCAAGCTGCCACTCTCTCGAAATTCTATGAGCTTGCCCTTCGCGCTATAGAGCCATCGTTTCTTCAAATCTCTCTCGCCGGCAAAGACCTCCATACCCGGCGAGTCCGTGAGGATGTCACCGACCATTCCCTGGGCGTGAACGTGGCGGGTGGGTTTTTTGTGTGCCCAGAGTTTTCGGCCGGTCCTGGCGTCAACCACGCAAATTCCATCAGTTTGCTGGCGCGTTTCAAATCCGTAAAAAACCTCCAAGCCGGGATTTGTCAGGTCGATATCAGCAACGTAGCAAACATCGGGATGCCCCATCTCCAATGTCCAGAGACCCTTGCCGTTATCATCCAGCACTGCGGCACCGATTACCAGCTCGTCCCGCCCATCCCCGTCAACATCGGCAGTAATCAAGCCATGGGAACCCTGGCCGTGATACTTTTCTTTTTCCTGCGGCGACTCCCAGTACCAGATTCGATTGAAATCCTTATCAAGTGCCTGTGTCTTGATAAGATTATAGGTGCCCCGCTGCATAATCAGCGACGGCCTTTTGCCGTCGAGATAAGCCACTGTGAGAAAATTGCGGCAGTAATAGTTATAATCGGAAAATCCGTCCCTGCTCAGCCATTCGGTTTTGGCAACTACCTTGCCGGTTTTGCCGTCAATCTTAACCAGATATTCAGGCCCACTTTGAACAAGCCCTTTCTCGTCTCGCGGATCTGCCTCGCCGGCCTTGCAATAGACCTCAGCTTTACCGTCCCCATCGACATCATAAACTATCCAGGGCGAATACCAAATACCCGCCTCTATAGACCAGCCCATATCATAGCGCCACATCATCGTTCCGTCCAAACGATACGCTTCGAGCTTGTAGGTGGTGGTGCTTCGTTTCCAGTAGCCGGGCTTTTGATAAGGGTCAGTATTGAAATTCGGCTGCTTTATAACAAATTCATAAGTCCCGTCTCCATCCAGGTCGCCGATACCGACTTTCTGAAAATCATAATCCCCCTTCAATGGAATGTTCACATAGTATCTCGGAATTACACCTACGAAGTCGAGCTTTTCGGACTCCTTCAAGTCTCTATTCTTACTGAATCTGTAAATCGCGTAACCAGCCCTTGGCTCTGCTGCCGTTCGTTCCGTGTCAACGAAGCACGTTTGCCGATATGGCCGGCCTTTCGTCAGGTTCGTCCACTGACTCGGGACAGACAGGTCGGCAGACACACGCATAACCGTAAATGCCATATCAGGTGGATCATCGGCCAGCAGTCGCCAGCTTAAGAATACTGAGCCGTCCTCACGCTCAATAGCCACAAGTCCACGGTCTAGTTTTTCCATGCCGGACACGTCGGCAGCAATACTAAAAAGCAATGAAAACCCTATCATCCATTTAAACAATAATCGACATCTCATGATTCACGTCCTCCTTTCAAATGGTCGTATCCGGCGGCCTGCAAATCTCTAAGCACACCATCGGGCATCTTTATCTGCATTTTATTTGAGTCGGTAATCTCTCCGATTCGCGTAATCGGTATCGGTCCATCCCATCTCTTTAACAACACCTGACAATCTTCATTAGAAAGCGTAAAAAGCAGCTCAAAATCTTCCCCGTCGTTCAAAGCCGAACTCAGCGGATTTTCACCTTTTTGAGCCTCATCCGATATTGGAATTAGCTCCGCGTGTACAATAGCACCGACCTGGCTGGCGTGACAAATTCGGTTCAAATCGCTGCTGAGCCCATCGCTGATATCAATCATTGAATTGACCGCTGCCTTCTGAGCTATTCTTATTGCCTCTCTGACTCTCGGCTCAAACTCCAAGTGCTTGCGCCTAATTGCGCCGCCCAGCGAGCCAGTCACACAGATACTATCGCCAATCTTTGCACCCGACCGCTTAATGGGTTTATTGCCCACCCTTCTGCTGAGCATCGCTACACTTACTGCCAACGGTTTCTTATCAGGCCAGCTCGTAATATCACCGCCCACAAGCGAACAACCAAACTTATCACCAGCGGCAGTAATCCCCGAATGAAGCTGCTTTAATTCTTCCCGGCCATACCCTTTTGGCAACGCAACAGAAACAACGGCAGCAACAGGCATTGTCGCCATCGCTGCACAATCGCTAAGACTGACCGCCACAGCTTTATACCCCACTTGTTTTATAGTTGCTTTTTGCAGGTCGAAATGCACACCCTCCAGCAGCATGTCCGTGGTGACAAGAACCGATGAATCTGTGCCCAATTGAACCTGGGCCATATCATCGCCAATACCGATGGGAAAATCAGCTTTTGACAGCTTGCTCTGTTGGGCAAACCAGGCTGTTATTTCATCTTCTGCCTGACTCATCGCTGTGCCAACTGTTTGTTCCAGTATGCAATTTGCTCTTTTGCCTGCTCAGGCCCGGCTGCGCCATCAGTAACATATTTAGCCACAACATTTGCGGCACCGATGCTTTTGTACACATCATCCTCAATCAGAGGCGAATACTTTTTGAACTCATCCAGGCTAAGGTCAGTTAACTTTTTGTTCGCTTTTTCGCAAGAAGCAACCAAGGACCCGACAATACCGTGAGCTTCGCGGAAAGCGATACCCTTGCCAACCAAATACTCAGCAAGAGCTGTTGCATCCAGAAATCCTTCTTCCAAACCCGCCGAAATCTTCTTCGTATCAAATTTTACATGTGAAACAATGGACTGCACCATATCCAGTGAAGCCTTGACCGTATCAGCCGTCGAGAAGATATGAATCTTATCCTCCTGCAAATCGCGATTGTAGCCTGTCGGCTGAGCTTTTAGAAGCGTCAGCACAGCCATTAAGGAGCCATAAACGCCGGCCGTCTTTGCGCGAATCAGCTCAAGCACATCGGGATTACGCTTCTGCGGCATCATACTCGACGATGTACAATAGCTATCATCAATCCGCACAAAGCCGAATTCATTTGAAGAATAAATTATCCAATCCTCAGCCAATCGCGAAAGATGAGTTGCAATAAGTGCACAATCGAAGATAAATTCAGCGCAGAAGTCCCTGTCACTGGCCGCATCGATACTGTTATAGCTGATATCCGAAAAGCCTAACTGCTTCGCTGTGCTTTTTCTATCTAACGGAAGCGTAGAGCCGGCTACCGCCCCACTGCCCAACGGCGAGATATTAAGCATTTGCCCACAGTTTTTTAGACGAATAAAATCACGCTCAAACTGCTCGACAAAACTCAGCAGATACGCAGCAATAACTATCGGCTGAGCACGTTGAAGATGGGTATAAGCAGGCATCACATCCTTAACATATTTCGACGCTAATTTAACAAATGCCTTTTGAAGGCCGGTTATCCTGCTTTGCAGAACTTCTATCTCATCCCGCATCCACAGTCGAATATCGGCAGCAACCTGGTCGTTGCGGCTTCTGCCGGTATGCAGCTTCTTTCCCGGCTCACCGATTTTCGCTACCAGTGCCGCCTCGATTGCCATATGAATATCTTCACACGTCTTATCGAATTTGAACCGCCCTTCTGCTATTTCCTGTGATATTTCGATAAGCCCGTCCTTAATCGCTTTCAGCTCGGCTTTCGCTATCAGCTTCTGCTCGGCCAGCATCTGCGCATGGGCAATTGAGCCAACGATGTCATACTTGTACAGCCGCTTATCGTAGGACAGTGACTGAACAAAATCGACCGTCAGCGGGTCCGGTTGACCTGCAAGCCTTCTCTCCCAGCTTTTTTTCAATTCGCCCATCGTATATACTCCAAATACTAAAATCCTTTACCTGGAAATGATACGACCCGCAGTAACCAGTGTCAAGCCGTCTGTTCTCCCTGAGCCTTGAAATATTAGTTACCAACGGTTATCCTATCTTGACGCAAGGTGTAAAAAAGCACTAACTGGATGGTTTTGAAAACCTATTGACCTTTGAATTTTTAAAGGAACAAAGAGCAGAAAAACACGCGAGAGCCAAAAACACCATAGGAAGCCTTGGATTCCCGCTTTCGCGGGAATGACAGATGTGCAAGTGTTATCAGCAGTCGTTCCATTATTTATTCAAAAAGCAGTAAATAAATCCCCCGATTGCAGGTCGCCCTTAGCGGTTTGTCGTCCACGGCTCAGGCAAGTCTTTTCCTGATGATATCCAACTTTCCAAAGCAAATAAGCTCATCGCCCGAAAGAATTTTTCTGTTTGCAGCAGGATTAGGTATGGTATTTTCATCTCGAATTATAGCAAGAACCGTAATATCATCCTTTCTTAGCTCGGATTCCGAAAGCACTTTACCCACTATCGGATTTCCTTCAGAGACCTGAATTTTAGAAACGCCGTATCCTCCCGTCGCCAGTGCCAGCTCTTCACGTGACACAGATTTGATAATATCTTTTTTAATGATACGTTTTCTCAGGGCATCCGTCAATTTGCGAGCCAGTTTTGTATTTGTAAACACCTTGTAAATGATATAAATCGCAGCCACAATAATTATGAGATTTATCCATGGCTGCAGCCAGGGCGGGACGTAAGCCGGCACAAATGGTATCGACAGCTTTGTGGCCCGCGGCCGTATCGTGTTGGCAAAGGTTGCAATCATAGTAACAAAACCGGCATGTCCTAAAATGATGAGAACCGAAGCAATTCGCCGGCGTCTTGGATCTCCGGTGATAAGCTCAGCCTCTCTCGTTGTAAAGCCCGTAGCCGTAAAACACGATAGTGCCTGAAATTTTGCCAACGACCACTCAAGTCCCGTCAATTGAAAAGCAATCGCTCCGATTCTCACAATCACAAAAGATACGATAAGCACAATAATGAACAACAACAAATTCATAAGCTATTCTCCTTAAATCTGTGCGCTCCGAAACACTTCGACAGGCCTAAAGCCATTTTCTTCGCCTGAAAAAGACCAGCATAATCACCGCAACAACAGCCATAACCAAACATACAGCGGGATATCCCCAATACCAGTTCAACTCCGGCATGTTCCAGGGTGATTTCTCCGGGTTAAAGTTCATACCGTAAATTCCGGCAATAAACGTCAATGGTATGAAAATAGTCGCGATAATAGTTAAAACTTTCATTACCGCATTCATCTTGTTGCTGATGCTCGACAGATATATATCGAGCATCCCGGAAACCATATCCCGAAAACTCTCAACCGTATCTATCACTTGTATCGTGTGGTCATAGACATCACGCAAATATAAGCCGGTCGTTTCGCTGATAAGTGAAGATTCGCTTCTCTGCACACCGCTGATAACCTCCCGCAACGGCCATATGGACTTGCGCAGCGATATCATCTCCCTTTTCATGTTATGAATCAACTGGAGTGTCTTTTCCGTGGGATTGACAACCAATTTTTCTTCCATTGATTCAATTCTCTCTCCGAATTTCTCCAAAATTGCAAAATAACTATCCACTATGGCGTCGAGCAAAGCATAGGCCAGATAATCCGACCCCATTTTTCGAATCTTTCCCTTGGCATTTCGAAGGCGCTCCCTTATAGGATCGAACACATCACCGATACGCTCCTGAAATGATATGACAAAGTTTGCTCCGAGGATGAGACTGACCTGCTCGCTCTCAATATCCTGAATTTGTTCATTGTATTGAAGCATCCTCAATACAATAAAAATGTATTTATCGAAATCTTCATATTTTGGTCGCTGCTCGGTGTGCAGGACGTCTTCAAGAACAAGAGGATGGAGTTCAAACTGTTTGCCCAGCTTTTCTATGATTTCTACATCGTGAAGACCGTCAATGTTAATCCACGTTACCGTCGGCGTGGTCTTAAAGGGAAAACATTCTTCAATATTAGATACCTGCTTTTCCTGGAAATTCCGCTCATCGTAGTCGAGATAGCTAATCTTGACAGCTTCTACCTTTTGTTCTCCAACGTATACGAGTGTCCCGGGCGGCAAACCGGTTTTCTTCAAATGTTTTCTTGCTTTTTTAGCCATAACTATTTTCCTTTCCGGCGTAACTTAAGTAATTCATAAATGCTCCTCGAATTACCGGATTTTATCAAGGGGAATATCGCCTCGCTTGCAAATTTCACATCCTCTATCGAGTAAAAAGCCTTCGGATTAAATTTTTTAATGATAGCCACAACATCCTTAAGAGCGCTTCGTTTTATAACACTGTATATGATATGTACCTTACCTGTGGTACCATGGGCCGGAACAGCCGTAACTCCGTATCCTGAAGATTTAAGACTGTCCACCAGCGCAGATGCGTCCTGCCTCGTAATAATTTGCACTATCAATGTACCCATTGCCAGCTTTTCTTCTATCCACATACCCGTAAAATTCCCCGCCGCAAATCCACCGGCATAGGCAACATAACAAAAAACATTGTTTAAATTCTGCATCACCTTGCCGATTGCAACAAGCCAAATCAATATCTCAAAAAAACCAATTAAAGGAGCAAGATATTTTCGACCTCTCGAAATAAAAATTATGCGTATCGTTCCAAAGCTGACGTCAAACACCCTTGCAAAAAAAATTAAAACCGGTAATAATATAAATGTAAACGCCTCTGAATGAAAAAAGCTCATAGTGCCCTCATTATTCTTTCAGGTTATTTCCGACTGGACGAGAATTTGTGTTTGTTCCGCTCTTTTTCTTTGTCAAATCCCGGATTATTGAAAACGGGAAACTAACCATCTGGCGCAATCCCTCTACAGAAGAAAGGATCCGTACCTGGCTTGTTACCTCTGCAATAAGTTCCTGGGCCACCACTTTGTCCTCGACCTCACCAACCTCTTTCACCATTGCCAAGCGATGAAGTGAGTACAAACCGATTATGAAGGCAAAGAAGAAAAAGAAATCCCACTGCTGCAAGCTCAAAGTAGGCAAGCTAAACTCTTTAACCGGACCTGTGTATTTCAACGTCCACTCAAGCTGGCGACCCGCAAAAAAGTCGGCGAATTTGCCGCCCAAAACCGGGGCTATGCCGGCAGCCACAGAATTGACAATCGTGTTCGCAGCAAGATAAGTAGTGGCCTGGCCCTGCGGCGCCAACTTCATACTGATATTGCCCGAAGCCAAAGACACACCTGCCGAAGACAGCCCCATTACCACGTGTATCACAACCAAAAGAGGTATCGTTAAAAAGTATTTCTCCGGCATAGTTGTGAAGGTCCAGGCAAGAATCGATACGATAAACAGCGGCCCCGAAATTGCCAGTACCGACTTGTTGCTGAAACGATCCGTGTATCTTCCCCAAATCTTGAGGAACACGAAGTTCATAACCTGGCTCACAATCGAGAGACCTATGATAAATGACATGCTCAAGCCTAATCTCTTGAGCATATACACCATAAAAAACGGCCCGGCCAGATTGACCGCAAAGTTCCACGAACACATAAACACGATGAGCTTGCGGAAGTTCTCATCCCTGAAGGGTTGGCCCAGAAGTCTAAAAAATTTGGATTTGCCCTCCACTCTGGGCATCCGTTTCTCAGGCGTCCGTGCCAAAAAGTACAATCCAAGAGCACCCGATAAAAAGCCGACTAAAAACAAAATCGAATACCCCTGAATCTCAGCGTTCGGCAACAGCTTTTTCCAGTAGTCAAGATAAAACGCAGCAGCCAGGCTCAAGGCAATTCCAACACCCGTCGCTATTCGCATCCTTTTTGAAAAGAACGCCCCCAGCACGTTCTGCGGTATCAGGTCACGCATCCAGGAATTCCAACTGCAGCCGGAGATTGCGCCCAAAGCCGAAGCGACTATCATCGACACAAGTAAAACAGCCAATCCAATTTTAGCTCCGAACAGGAAAGGAATCAGGGCAATCAATAACCAGCACAACCGGCTTAAGGCGGCCGAGACAACAACTATTGCTCGTCTGTTGCGTATCTTTTCAACCAGAAAGATGGAGGGCAGTTGAAGCAACTGTGCCAATGGCCCGATTGCCGCCAACATGCCGATTACAAGATTGGAAGCTCCGAGCTTGATAGCGAAGGCCACCAAAAACGCCCCGCCGGTCAAAATGCCCATCGCCTGCGATGCTATCCCGTCTTTGATGACGTAACGCAGACCGGACTGAACCTCCGCTTCCGTTAGTTCATCTTTAACTTTAAAACGCATCGCTAACACATCCCTTTTTTGCTCTATGCTTGACTTTGAACCTGCTAATTTTTCAGGGCACGATTACACATGACACTGATATGTCAACCAGCCCGATTATTCAACCATTGCTAAAAATAAGTGCCTATTGATTAGCCGGGCTTTTTCGGTTTTTTGGCTTTACTCGGAACAATCTCTAAAGGGAAAGGCTCGGTGACAGAACCGGTGTAAAGTGTTAGGTGCGGGAATGGAATCTCAATCCCTTCAGCATCAAATCTTTCCTTAATCTCCTGCATAACCGAATTTCGCAGCTTAAAAAAGTCTGTTTTCACAAACCACACAGCAAACAGAAACTCCAGAGCGGAATCCCCAAAGTTCAAGAAAAGCACGAGCGGCTCAGGTTCATCCAGGCAGTATGGATTATTCTTCGCGATATCCAGCAGCACTGTCCGGACCTTGCTGACATCTTCCTTATAGGCGACACCGATGTTAATATCAAAACGTCTGATTGGAAAGCGGGTAATATTGGTCACTTGATTCTTAATAAGAGATTCGTTCGGTATTCTTACGAGCTGATTATCAAGGGTTCTGAGTTTTACAGAAAGCAGGTCAATGGACAGGACGTTACCCTTTGTATCATCAACTTTTATGAGGTCCCCCACCTCGAAAGGCTTTTCCGAAATCAGGAACAGTCCGCTGATAATATTTGAAACGCTGGTTTGTGAGGCGAAGCCGATGGCAATGCCGGCGATGCCGGCTGCACCTAAAAGCGCCGTCAATTTAAAACCCATTTGATACAATACTGATATAATCAGCAATATACTGCCAGAATAAAAAATTCCTTTCTGGATGAGCATACTGGCCTGTGGCGTAAACCGTTTCTTAACGGCTTTTCCTACAAGGGTACAAATGAACAAAAGCAGAGGAAAACCAAGACCTAAAAGCACTATGACTCGAATCGCCGAGTTAATATTCTCTGTTGTTATTAACTTCGACCAATTAATTCCTGTCAATAAAAGCATTGGATACACACCTCAATTACAGACACTTCACATCCCACTGATTAACCTGAAACTCCCGATGCTCCTTTTAAGAATAGTATCCTTAATAGGGGCGCGCGCCTCGCTGAGCATCTCACCGATTGGCTCAAAAGCAGGCCGCTTATTAGAGTAATCGATTTTACCTGCCTGGTCATCACCACGAAATGTTATGGTAACCTCATTTGTCCACAAATTCTTATCGCCACTGTATGTTTTCAAATGTACAACATGAACACATAACCGCTCAATATCAAGCTGCCTGGGACTGTTGTTGCGGATTTTAACAGGGCAGACAGCACGAGATGGATTCGTTTCAGAATCTTTTATTTGTCGACGAGCTCTACTCCGCAAAGAGTAACATAATTGGCCGGACATAGGGTCGCCAAACCATGTGTTTGACAAAATAAGCACAGGCACTTCACACAACTCAATTGGTTTCTTTTCGCCGATAAGTACCCGTACCCAGACTGGAATACTTACAAAGAACAGCGCTTCACGGCCTGTCGGGATGTTAACCGGCAACTCAGGATGTACGACTACTGGCCGATCCGGCATAATTGGCAGCACTTGAACGATATTTGTTTCTGCACCCACTATCCACCGGCCCCAATCTAATCCCTCGGATTCGACTCCATTTACTGCCGACGGTCCTGTCGCATCAACAATAGTGTCCGGCTCAGGCAAACGCTCAAAGGCGATGTGCAGCTCATCTTCAATTTTCCTGAACCATAGCAAAAGCGGCCCGATTTGTGACCTAAGAATTTCGCCCGACCCAATCTTGCTGCGATTCCAGATGTCCAATGCTCCCATCCAAATCACCTCATTACAACAACAGACTTAAAACTAACGGAGAAAAACGCGGATCAAGAAAACCTAAATAAGTAATGCTCAACCCACAGCATTCTCCCATCCATTAATTTTTCAAGCTGGAATACTCAACTGATACAATAACCCGAAAGATTCATCATTGTCAAATCAAAATTACACATTGGTCATTGCCATATTTTAAATCCCTCTCTGAAAATTCCAATTCTAAAAAGCCAGGTATTTTCTTGCTTTTTTTAATCTAACTCCCACTTTCCCCACATCTTCAATGCGTCTCAAACGGGCCTGTTTTCGCCGTTCCAAAATCCGCTTTACCGTCACGGGACCAAGCCCGGGCACCCTTAACAGCTCAAACTTTAACGCCCGATTCACATCAACAGGAAAATACTCTGGATACCTCTGAGCCCACGCCTCTTTCGGGTCAACTTTTAGAGAAAGATTACCATTTTTCTCAAAAATTATATCGGATTCCACAAAGCCATATTTGCGAAGCAGAAAATCCACCTGATATAATCGATGCTCCCGCACAAACACATCTGTTGGTGTCTCCGGGCCCACATGTTCACCAGCTATAGACTCATCCCCTAATCCCTTTTGGTAAGCGCTAAAATATACCCTGTGCATCCTCAGCCGGTCATACAATCCGAACATATACTTCACGATTTCCGTGTCCGATTCTCCAGCCGCTCCCACAATAAACTGCGTCGTCTGCTTAACCTTTTCGTACTTCATCCCGCGACCGGTCAATCTGCTTATCAGTTTTATGGGCTCAATAATATCTTTGATATACTCTTTCTTATTTGACAGTTTTGCCAGGTTTTTTGCACCCGGCGTCTCAATATTCAGCGAGACAGTACTCGCCAGCGAAATCGCCTCTTCTATTGCTGCATCGCTTGCGCCCGGAATAATCTTTAGATGAATGTACCCTCGGAATCCGTATTTTTTTCGCAGCAGCCTTGCTATCGCATTGAGTCTGTCCATTGTGGCATCAGCCGA
>Ga0315552_1000669_pt1 | contig 21292 bp, 14 predicted proteins | sample SalMarSW160170MG_2_FD_203102 | JGI IMG/M metagenome (GOLD analysis project Ga0315552, IMG submission 203102) | Salt marsh sediment microbial communities from the Plum Island Ecosystem LTER, Massachusetts, United States - Salt Marsh Sediment SW1601-70 ...
TGTATAGGTGATCATTCGCATTGTAGCCGACTGCTATGATGACTGTGTCGGCTGGAATAGTTTCCTTCTTACCCTCAGCAGTAGTTACCTGAACACCGCCCTCTTTTATCTCTTCACAGGTCGCGCTGGTCAGCAAGGTCACCTTTTTGCCCCTCAGCCCATCCATGAGCCGGCGTCTGGTCATGGGGAACATGTCGCTAGCCATCCGCTTCAATATTTCTATGATGGTTACCTTCTTTCCCTGTTCCGCCAGATAGTGTCCCGTTTCACAACCGACCATCCCCCCACCAATGATTACCACATTCTGCCCAGCCTCGGCTTTGCCCGAGAGTACATCCTGAGCAGTAACCACATTTGATTTATCAATGCCGGCTATGTCAGGCATGGCTGGAGTGCTTCCTGTGGATATCACAACAGCATCTGGACTCCTTTTAGTAACTATTTCAGCAGTGGCATCTGTATTAAGCTTAACTTCCACCCCAGCTTTCTCAACCTGACTGACCAGATAGTCTATCCAGGGGAAGATATCACCCTTAAATGGAGGTAGTGCGGCTATATTCAGTTGTCCACCCAGCTTCGCATCCTTCTCAAACAGAGTAACCTTATGACCTCTCTGTGCTGCCACGATGGCGGCCTGCATGCCAGCTGGACCACCACCAACTACAACCACATTCTTTGCTTTTCCCGCAGGCTTAATTTGGTATTCCCTCTCCCTGCCCACTGTGGGGTTGACGACACAGGTTACGCCTTCGCCACGTTCATCGAAGGCAAGCCGTTCTATACACTCCATACAGCCTATGCATGGGGTAACTTCATCAAGCCTTCCTTCATCTGTCTTATTTGGCAGGTCCGGATCAGCTAGAAGACGCCTGCCTATGGCTATAAGATCAGCTTTGCCTTCCTCGAGAATTCTCTCGCCAAGCTCGAGGTCCAGTCTGCCCACCGCAATTACCGGCACCTTAGTTAGCTTCTTGACCTCTTCAGCCAGAGGCGACAGAAAGCCCGGGGTATCCGAAATTGGAGCGGTAGTTATATAAGACCCCACGCCATAACCCGACACGTGAAGCGCTTGAGCCCCCGCCTCCACCACCAGCGGTACCATCTGTTTTGTCTCCTCGATAGTAATTCCGTTCTCCACTCCCCATTCATGGGCATTGAACCTGACCCAAACAGGAAAATCTTGGCCTGCCTCTTCTCTGACAGCCTGAATTATCTCTACCAAAAATCTTGCCTTGTTCTCGACCGAGCCACCGTAGTTATCCCTGCGTTGGTTGGTGGCTGAGGAGAGAAAGGCGGAGACAATGTACTGGTGAGCACCATGAATCTCTACCCCATCAAAGCCAGCCTCCCTGGCCCGTCTGGCAGCCGAAGCAAACCACTTTACCCTTTCAGCAATTTCTTCCACAGTTAGTTCGTGAGGAGGTTCTCCCGAGATACCCATAACTCTGGCCGGCACTATTAGGGGGGACGGACTCACCTGCACCACTTTCCCATCCCAGTTCTCCAAGGTGGCATGCATTATCTGGATAGCTACCTTGGCATTGTATTTATGAGCGGCATCCGTCAGTTTTTTCCACCCAGGAATAAATTTATCGTCTCCCAGAGATGCCTGGTAAGATGGAGGTCCCTGGAGATACGTGTTGCATCGCAGGCTGGGAGCGCTTCCTTCGACAATAATCAGTCCCACCCCACCTCTAGCCCTTGCCTCATAGTAATCGAGCATTCTCTGACTAACAGCACCGCCTGCTTCGGCATAGTTGGTCCCCATCGGCGGCATGACTATGCGATTCTTCAACTGCATCTGGCCTATGTTCGTTGGCTCAAAAATTTTCTTTAATCGAGTTCCAATCATCACTGGCTCCTTCCTTTATTTAAAAACCGTATTACATTTTGCTCCCAAAGTTTACCACAAAACCAGAATCCAGCATCCACCTCTTTGACCTCAACCCGAGGAAATTCATATATAAGTGCAGATGGTAGCGATGCTCACTACGGTGGTGAAGAAAATTTTGATAGCCAGAAATTCCCCGTTTGGGGCTCTCGGCGCAAGTGTTATAATCTAGCTAATGCCACAGAAGTTTGCCCATCTTCACGTCCACACTGAATATAGCTTGCTTGATGGTATGTGCCGCATCCCTCAACTTATCGCCCGGACTAAAGAGTTGGGTATGGACAGCCTGGCCATCACCGACCACGGCGCCATGTACGGCGTTATTGATTTTTATGTGGCGGCTAAGGAAGCAGGTATAAAACCTATCATTGGCTGCGAAGTCTATGTCGCCCAGACCGATTGCCATAGCCGAGAGCCAGCTTACAAAACTCCTTATCATCTTACTTTACTGGCCAAGAATGAAAAGGGCTACCGCAATTTGCTCCAACTGGTTACTAAGAGCCACCTTGAGGGATTCTACTATAAGCCCAGGGTAGATAAGGAGATGCTTAAACTTCATCATGATGGGCTTATTGCCCTTTCCGGGTGTGCTCACGGGGAACTGGCCCGACTTATCCTCGAAGGACGAAACGACGAGCTGGCCGGAGTAGCTTCATGGTACAAGGAAACCTTTGGCGATTACTACCTGGAAATTCAGAGGCATCCTATCCCTGAACTCGAGCAAATAAACCAAGAGCTTATTTCGCTGTCAACTGAACTCAATATACCGCTGGTAGCCACCTTTGATGTGCATTATGTTGATAAAAAGGATGCCACAGCCCATGAACTTCTTTTGTGTATACAGACCAATACCTCTGTATATGATGAGAAAAGGCTGAAGATGGCTGGCGACTTCTTCTACCTGAAAAGCCCTGAAGAGGTCGAACAATTGTTTGCTGACTTACCTCAGGCCGTGGAGAATACCCAAGCCATTGCTGACATGTGTCGGCTGGAGCTGGATTTCACCAAGCTACATCTGCCGCGGGTGGAATTGCCTCAGGGCAGGAAAGCTGATGATTTCCTGGCTGAGCTCTGCTGGCAGGGCCTGGGAAAACGTTACCAGGAGGCCGGCTCAGAGGTCAAGGAACGGCTTAGCCACGAGCTTGATGTCATCCAGAAGACAAGGTTTGCCCATTACTTCCTCGTTGTTTGGGATATAATCTCCTTTGCCAGAGAACGGGGCATCTATCTTGGTGTTCGGGGAAGTGCTGCTGCCAGCCTGGCTCTTTACTGTCTGGGCGTCACTGATGTAGACCCGCTAGCATACGGGCTTGTTTTCGAACGATTCCTAAATGTCGAGCGCCGCGAACTCCCCGATATTGACCTTGATTTTCAGGACGACCGCCGTGATGAAGTCCTGACCTATGTCAACCAAAAATATGGCTCCGACCACGTAGCCCAAATTATTACCTTCGGCACCCTAGGAGCCAGAGCAGCGCTAAGAGACACCGGACGGGCTTTGGGCATGCCTTACGCTCAGGTTGATCAAGTAGCCCGGCTTATTCCTCTCGAGCTAACTATAACCTTGGATAGAGCTTTGGAGCAGAGCCGGGAGCTTTATGATATTTATCATCAGGACACGGCAATACGTAACCTGATTGACTCAGCTAGGAAAGTGGAGGGAATGGTCAGGCACGTCAGCACCCATGCCGCCGGTGTGGTTATAGCGCATGAGCCCTTAATCGAATATGTGCCGCTACAGCTGCTGGGAAAGGGTGAGCAGCGCACTGTCATGACTCAGTTCCACATGTGGAATATCGCCCGCCTGGGACTGTTAAAAATGGATTTCCTAGGACTATCCAATTTGACTATTCTGGCTAAAGTTAAAGAAATTATTGCTCAAAATCGTGGAATCTCCCTGGACTTGCAGCACATTCCTCTCGACGATGCCAAGACCTTTGAGTTGCTTGCCTCGGGGGAAACCAAGGGCATCTTTCAACTGGAAAGCTCAGGGATGCGCCGCTATATCAAGGAACTCAAGCCCACTAACTTTAGCGATATCGCGGCTATGGTGGCGCTCTATCGCCCTGGCCCCATGGAACAAATTCCCACCTTTATTAGAGCCAAGCAGGGTATTGCCCCTATTCACTACCCCCATCCCATTCTGAAGGAGATTCTGGAGGAAACCTACGGAGTTATCGTTTATCAGGAGCAGGTAATATTTATCGCCCAAGCTCTAGCCGGCTATAGTCTGGGACAGGCTGACATTCTTCGTAAAGCTATGGGTAAAAAGATACCTGCGGTGATGAAGAAAGAAGAGCGCAATTTCATCGCCGGAGCTAAAAAAAATGGCATACCGCCGGAATTAGCTCAGGAGGTATTTTCCCTGATTGAGCCTTTCGCTGGTTACGCTTTCAACAAAGCCCACAGCGTTAGCTACGGCCTCATTGCTTACCGCACTGCCTATCTTAAGGCAAACTACCCCATTGAGTATATGGTGGCCTTGCTCGACACTTATTCGGATAATATGGACAAGGTCCGTTCGGCGATTGCTGAATGCCGGAGGTTGGGCATCAAAGTACTACCGCCGGACATTAGTAAGAGCCATGCTAGCTTCGCCATCGAAAAGGATGATGAAAATAATCCCGCCATCCGCTTTGGACTGGCTTCTATTAAAAATGTCGGCTTTTCCCCAATTGAGCACATCTTGTCTGGCCGGGATTCAGAGGGCGATTTTAAGTCCATAGAAGACTTCTGCTCTCGAACCGACCTTCGTAACATCAATAAGAAAGTATTAGAAAGCTTGATTAAAGTTGGTGCCTTTGACTCCCTGGGCAGCCGTAAGACGCTAGTCGAGTCCCTGAACAAAATCATCTCCTTGGCCCAAGCGAAACAAAGGGCAAAGGAATCGGGACAAGTTAGCATGTTTGATGTATGGGGTCCAAGCTCCCCCACCCCCCATGTCGGTTACGAGCAAGCCGGGGAAGAGGTATCCGCCAAGCAAAAGCTTATCTGGGAAAGAGAGCTGTTAGGGGTTTATTTCTCCCAACCCCTTGACTTCCTCGCCAGGGAACCATCCTCCCCAGGTACTGTTTCCTGCGGTGAAATCAATATGGACCTGGCTGATGAAACGGTGACCGTGACGGGAATGGTGGTCTCGGTACGCCAGGCCCACACCAGGGATAACCGTCCCTTTGTTGTTGCTTCAATTGAAGACCTGGATGCCAGTGTCGAGGTCATCGCCTGGCCCAGGCTCTACGAGAGCACCCAAGGGATATGGCAGGAGGGCAACATTCTCACCATAAAGGGCGTAGTGAAGGTCAGGGATGGGGAAGTGCAATTAAACTGTCAAGAGGCTATGCTCCTCCCTGTGAAGCAGGAAGTGCTCAAGGAACCCCAGCGTCACCATGTTATGATAGATGTAAACCAGTCGGACGACGCCGAAAAAGACATCGACCGCCTCCACAAAATTATGGATATCCTCAAGAGTTACCCCGGGCAAGATAGAGTTTCTCTGGCTGTTGTCAGCGAGGATGAAGTGACTAAGCTAGAGATACCGGAGACAACAGTCAATTACTGTTCCGAATTAGCCGGAGAATTGAGCGAGATAGTAGGCGAAAGCAACTTCAGGCTTGCGTGAAATGGGGTCAACTCTATTTTCCTCCATGTGTCCCACCACAGGATTGCTTGGGCTGACGAAGTCAGCCTCGCAACGACAGGTGGAGTATCACTATGAGCACCTCACTTCCTTATGTTATTGCGAGGAGTCCTCTCTTCCTGTCATTGCGAGGAGTGTAGCGACGAAGCAATCTGGAAAAGGAATTCCTTAGGCTGTGAGGTCGCTGGAAATAGACGCTGCCCTTATTTCTTGCTATATTTGAATTTAATGTTTGACTTAATTCCTTCAGGCAGTGTTACCTCAGCTTCGGGATTCCTGGCTGGGGCGGTGCATGCCGGAATAAAAAGCGAAGATGAGCTTGATCTAGCCATTCTTTGCTCCGAAGTGCCCTGCAAGGCTGCCGGCGTTTTTACTACCAACCAGATTAAATCAGCGCCAGTTATTCTATCCCGGGAGCATATAGCAAAAGGGCGAGCGCAGGCTATAGTGGTGAATTCCGGTTGTGCCAATGCCTGCATGGGTGGGCAAGGGCTGACAGATGCTAGGGGAATGGCAAATCTGGCAGCAGCCAAGCTAGGCATATCTCCTGAAGAGGTCCTTGTCGCCAGCACCGGTATCATTGGCGTGCCCTTGCCTATGGATAAAATCAGGGCCGAAATTCCTAAGATAAAGCCAACCAGAGAAGGTGGTCATGATTTTTGCCGGGCAATAATGACCACGGATACCAGACCCAAGGAGCTGGCCGTCCACGTAGATTCAAAAGGAACTAAGCTCACCATTGGTGGAGTGGCTAAAGGGATAGGTATGATTCACCCCACCATGGCTACCATGCTTTGTTTTATCGCCACCGATGCTATGGTGAATGCTTATTTCCTGCGAGTAGCATTACAAAAGGCGGTGGACTGCTCTTTCAACATGGTAAGTATTGATGGCGATACCAGCCCTAACGATTGTGCATTCCTATTGGCCAATGGCTTAGCGGGTAACGAACCTATTGACTTCGATAATGGCGGCGATTTCCAGGAAGCCTTAAATGCAGCTTGCACTCATCTGGTTAAGTCTATGGCTCGAGATGGAGAGGGAGCCACAAAACTTATTGAAGTCGTAGTAGAAAGGGCAGAAGACCAGGCTGGGGCCCGCCAGGCAGCTCGAACCGTCGCTGGTTCACCGCTGGTGAAAGCAGCCATCCATGGCAACGACCCTAACTGGGGGCGTGTCGTTGCTGCCCTTGGGCGAAGCGGGGCAAGGGTGAGAGAAGAGAGATTGGATGTCTATTTGAACGACGTTTGTGTCATGAAGCAGGGTTGCCCCACCCCTTTTAACAAAGAAGAGATGAAATCAGCTTTGAGCAACAGCGATAATGTGATTATAAGGCTATGCCTGCATTTAGGAGACAGCCAGGCCACCGCCTGGGGCTGCGACCTCTCCGAGGAATATGTTAGGATTAATAGCAGGTATACCACATAATGCAAAAGAAAATCACCGTAGTCAAGATTGGCGGCAGTACCCTGGGCAACCACGATACTACCTTGGAGGACCTGGTGGAGCTTCAGAAACAGAGTGAGTCCCTGGTGGTGGTTCATGGTGGCGCCAAGGTGACTTCAGAGTGGCTCGCCCGCCTTGGCATTCCCACCAGCTTTGTAAACGGTTTGAGGGTCACCGATGGCGAGACCTTGAAGGTAGTGGCTGCGGCGTTGGGTGGGCTGGTCAATAAGGAACTGGTAGTGGCTATCCAGGCTCTGGGGGGAAAGGCGGTAAGCTTAAGTGGCTGCGATGGCAACTTGCTCTGGGCAAGCCTTAAGAGCCCCGAGCTGGGCTACGTCGGCGAAATTGTCGCCGTTGACCCCACTCCGTTGAAGCTTTTACTGGATGCCGACTATATGCCATTGGTCGCGCCCGTAAGCTTCGGTTTGGTTGAAGGTCAAACGATGCTGCTCAATGTTAACGGTGATACCGCTGCCGGGGAAATTGCCGCGGCGTTAGCCGCAGAAAAACTCGTATTCCTGACCGACGTTGATGGTATTCACGATGGGTCGGGGAAGGCAATCCCCAAACTCAACTCAGCCGAGGCCAAGAATATGCTCGCCTCCGGCGTAGCTTCAGGGGGCATGGTCCCTAAAATAGAAGCCAGCCTCAGGGCCCTGACTACCACGCAGGTCGTGCGCATCATAGATGGTAAATTTTCCCACGCCTTGCTCCATGAAATTACCGGAAAGGCCCAGCAATCTGAATCAAGAGGTACAACAATTGTCTCGGAATAACTGGCAGGAACTGGAGCAGAAGCTATTCCTGAGAACGGGGAACAGAGTTCCCGTAACCCTGGTTCGCGGTCAGGGAGCTTTAGCCTGGGACGACCAGGGCCGGAAATATCTCGACTTCGTTGGCGGCTGGGCGGTAAACAGCCTGGGGCATTGCCCTTCGGTGGTCGTCAAAGCTCTTGAAAAGCAAGCCAAGACCCTGATCCAGGCGTCCAACCAGTTTTACACCATCCCACAGATAGAGCTGGCACAGCTTCTAATCGGGCATAGCTGTCTTGATAGAATTTTCTTTTGCAACAGCGGCGCTGAAGCTAACGAAGGGGCAATGAAACTGGCCCGCCGGTATGGAAAGCTTCGACTTAACGGCGCCTACGAGGTCATTACCACTTATAGTTCTTTTCACGGGCGAACTCTAGCTATGACCGCCGCCACAGGACAAAGTAAATTCCAGGAGCCCTACATTCCTTTGCCTGAGGGCTTTGTCAACGTGGAGTATAACAATTTCGAGGCAGTCAAGCGGGCAACCAGCGAAAAAACCTGCGCTGTAGTGCTGGAACCAGTCCAGGGAGAAGGAGGGGTTAACATCCCCGACGATGATTATCTAAAAAAAGTGCAAAGCTGCTGTCGGGAAAAGGGAATCCTTTTTATTCTGGATGAAGTCCAGACGGGCATTGGTCGGACCGGGACACTCTTCGCCTATGAGCAGTACGGGGTCGAGCCAGACATAATGACTCTGGCTAAGGGACTGGGCAGTGGCGTGCCCATTGGCGCTATCTTGGCCAGAGAAAATGTCTCCGTCTTTTCTCCAGGAGAGCATGGCTCCACCTTCGGTGGCAACCCGCTGGTCTGTGCCGCCGCTTATGCCACCCTGAAATACATCATTGACCACAACATACCGGCACAGGTTAAACGAGTCGGAAATTATTTCCTGACCAGACTGGAAAGTCTGAAACAGCAGTTCGATTTTATCACTGAGGTGAGGGGTCGGGGACTCCTCATAGCTTTGGAATTTAACCAGGAAATCGCTGGAAAGATAGTGCTGGCTTGTATTGATAGAGGCTTATTGGTCAACAAGGTGAAGCCTAATGCCCTGCGCTTTATACCGCCCCTTATCATCACCGAAAAGGAGGTGGACAAGGCGGTAGGCATTTTAGGTTTTGTACTATCCAACATTAAAGGAGGAAAGGACGAAAGAGCGAAGAGCGGGAGTAGAGAAGATTGAAGGAGGTGTTTAATTGAAACGAACAATTTATGTTGTGGTAGCTATATCCTTAATTATTGTTTTGGTAAGCATAATAGGATACGAGCTAGGCAAACAGCCGCCTTCTCCTGAGGCGACTGAAGAACCAGAGGCTGAACTAGAATTGCAGCTTCAAAGCAAACCTGTAGTGGGTGCAGAGATTTCTATCTTAGTTACAACTGAAGGCTCCCCAGTGGAAGGAGCTGTTATAAGCTTAAACGCAGAAGAGGTAGGAGAAACTGGAGCTGATGGATGTTTGTTTCTTAGAATGCCATACACTTTGGGAGAGGTGAGGGTTCAGGCTACTTTGGGGGATAGGAGTGCCGAACTTAACATCAATCTAGAAGACATACCACTACCTCTTCAAACAATCGCCGTCTTGGTTGATGAGAACACCTATCAACAATTGAAATCAGAAATTGAAAGGTATGTCAAAGATATCGAAAATGACTCCAACGCCAATGTATTTTTATACCACCGAAATTGGCAGAGCCCTCAAGAAGTAAGAAATCAACTACTTTCTTTAAAAGATGAAGATTTAAAAGGTGCTGTCTTGATAGGGGAGATTCCCGCTGCTTACTTTGAAACTACATGGTGCAAACTCCGCCCAGGTTTTTTTTCAGACAGATACTATATGGATTTAGAAAATAAGTTTTTCACTGATGAAGATGACGACGGGAAATTTGAGTTGGAGAATTATAATGTTAAAGAAAATCTTATGAAACTAATTTGGCTAGGTAGGATAAAGCCTCCTATTGGAGGAATGGATGGTATCAATCTCCTTAAAAACTATTTTGAGAGGAACCATCAATATAGAACAGGAAAGATTGCCCCAAGTAAGAAACTAGTGGTTTACTCCCCCGATATTGATTCTGGCCCGAGTGGAGCAACATTGGAAATATACCTTCATAATTTGTACGACTTTTTAACTCTAGATGGCTCCTCTGATGTATTATACGATTCGAGTGAGATCGACATTTTGGTAGGCTCTTCACGTGAGGAATATTTGGAAGTTCTTCAGAATGACTACGAAATTTTAGCTTTGCATGCTCATGGCACCCAACTTATTCAGGTATTAGGAGATGGTACAATTTCATATGAAGATATTAAGGTTGCACAGCCAAAGCCCTACTTTTGCTTCTTATATTCTTGTTCCAATGGCGATTTTACTGAGCAGAATTACATTGGCGGACACTACCTCTTCAATGGAAATGCTCTAGTGGTGTATGCTCCTTCTGCTCCAACTATGGCCGGCGCTGGCGAGATAAGAGAATATATACAGCCCTTAGCCTTAGGCCATACTTTTGGAGAGACAATTGTTTTTGAGCCTAGTAACAGGATAACCTCTCTTGGATTACCACAAGTTATTTTAGGCGATCCTACTTTAAGTATTAGACCTAAAATCGGAGTTCCCAGAATAGAGGTTGATACCACTGAAGTAGATTTTGGGGAAGTAGTTGCTGTCAAGGATGAAGGACTCTCATTAGCAGCTTTTGAAGAAGCCCTTGAGCGTAGAACAATAACAATTAAGAACATAGGCACTGGAAAGCTTATTCTGAATCCTGGACTGTTTTACTTGGAAAAGGAAAATGGTGCGCAAGGTGGTGAGTCAGTTGGCTATCGTGAAGAACCAGTTCCTCCCGGGGAGAGCGCTACTATAGAGTTTGTTTTTTGGCCTAAAGAAAAGGGTAGCTATACTGGCTTAGCGACAATACATACAAATGATCCAGTTAACCCAATTATTATAATCATACTTCGAGGAAGGGGAATATAGGGGATTTAAGATAGCAAGCAAGATTGGCAGTTTTAGGTGCTGAATCGCTGGTTTAGAAGGAGGCTTACTGTGTCAGATAAAGTAGTATTGGCCTACAGCGGCGGTCTGGATACATCCGTAGCCATAAAATGGCTTGAGGAAAGATATAACTCGAAGGTCATCACCCTCACCGTGGATATAGGCAATGTCCCCGACCTCGAGGCTATCAGACAAAAAGCACTCGAAGTCGGAGCCATAAAAGCGCTGGTAGTCAACGCCAAAGAAACATTTATTAAGTCGTTTGTCTTTCCCTCCCTCCAGGCCGATGCCGTCTATGAGGGGCAGTATTCCTTAGCCACAGCCCTGGGTCGTCCTCTCATCGCCCGGCTCCTGGTGGAAACAGCTAAGAAAGAAAAGGCGAAAGTGGTCGCTCACGGCTGCACCGGCAAGGGCAATGACCAGGTGAGGATTGATGTAAGCGTAGCCGCTCTAGCCCCCGAGCTAAAGGTAATAGCTCCAGCTCGGGCATGGAATATGACCCGGGAGCAAACAATTGAATATGCCCGGATCCATAATATTCCTGTCCCTATCACCCGGGCCAGCCCCTATTCCATCGACGAGAATTTGTGGGGAAGAAGCATTGAATGCGGCGTGCTGGAACACGCCTGGAACGAACCACCCGAGGATGTCTTCCTGTGGACAAAGTCACCTGGAAAAGCACCGGCCCGGCCTGCTTATCTGGAGATTGGCTTTGACCACGGAATACCGGTAAGCCTTGATAGCCAAAAGTTAGAGCCTGTTGCCCTTGTCCAGAAGGTTCATGACCTGGCTGGCCAGCATGGCGTAGGCCGGATTGACCACATTGAAAATAGACTGGTGGGCATAAAATCGAGGGAGGTTTATGAGTCACCGGCCGCCGTGGTCCTGCTGAAAGCGCACCAGGCTCTAGAAGACCTCGTGCTGGCCAAGGAGCAGCTCCGCTTCAAGGCCAGGGTCGCCGCTGAGTATGCCGACCTCATCTATAATGGGCTGTGGTTTACAGGTATGCGTCGGGACTTAGCCGCCTATGTGGAAAGCACACAGAGATACGTCACCGGCACAATAAGGGTAAAGCTCTTCAAAGGTAACTGCCAGATAGTGGGTAGAAAATCGCCCTATTCCCTTTACGACTATACCCTGGCTACCTACGACAAGGGCGATGTCTTCGACCAGAGTGCCTCCCCCGGCTTCATCCACATCTGGGGCTTGCCAGTGAGGACCCAGGCCAGGGTACAGCCAGAACCACCCGAATGACGGTATTCTGGGGACATGATATCTAATTTGTAGCAGGCCTGATAGTATGGTGTCCCTGGAATTCGTGCCCTTACCGACGTGTCATTGCGAGCCCTAACTTGTCGGGGCGCGGCAATCTCTGGGAAACTCCAAGGGCAAGCCCTGGCATTCGTGCCGGCGATAATCACGGCCTATCCAGAAACTCCTTTACCAGCAGGGCGGTTTCCGGGTTACTCGGGAGACCGAAATGCGTTCCTAGTACTCTCCTGGCAGCACCGGGATTATTCAGAGTCGCACTACTGATGGGCACCACCGAATCTCCCCCTTGTCCGCTATCTCTATACCGTCCCAAAAACCACCAGACCCCTCCCGGATAGACTATCTGGTCATCGGTCTTTTCACAATCCGAATAAATCACCAGGTTCTCCTGCCCGGGAAGCGTCGCTCCCAGTTCCTCCTTAAATGCCATAGCCTGCTTGACTCTATCCTGGCATTCGGAAGACGGAAATTTACTCTGGCCGCTATAATACGTCGATTCCATGTCACTAACAGGGAAAGACCCCCTAAGACCCCTTCTGATAACTACCGGATGGTTCCGCTCAAAATAAAATCTATCCGGCAGCAGCTCGAATACAGAATCCAGCTGGCAAGCCATACTCTTGATCTCTTTTTCCAGATTGAGGTTTCCAGTATATCCCAGGCGATGTAAATACCATCTCCAGGCCAGGTCGCCTATCACATTTCTGAAGAAGCTCCCGAATACAGAAAATTTCATTCTCGGATGGAGAACAAAAAAGGCTTTAGGTGAGCCGAAATGCGGTGATGCAATATAGACCGTTCGACGAATTGGCGCAGAGTACAGCTTAGCTGCCGCGCGGGTGACCAGTCCGCCCATGGAATGACTTACGATGTCGGCCTGGTGCCACTGTGGATGGGCCGAAAGTATCTTTTGGATAAACTGTTCCAGCCTTTGCCCTGATCCTCGGTTACTTCGAGTCCAATCATAGGGAAATATCCAGAAATTCTGCCCGATGATGTACCCCATATTCTCGAAATAACGCAGCATTTCGTCATATACCAGAGGAAACAGAGGCTCATTCTGAGAAGTCTCTTTTTCGGCAATAGATGTTATCGCTCTAAAAGATGTTGGCTTAAAATGTCCTTTATCCCACCATCCCACCGCAGGCCAGATCTGTTCACCGCTCCCTTTCTTGAACAGACTTGAACCCAGTATGCCGGGTACAAAAATCAAAGGCGCTTTTTTAACGTTATTCAATAATTCCATAGTACGCGATTCACTGGAAGTTCTTTCAGGTGTTTTCAGAATAAACGGAGTCAGGTCCTCAGGGTTTGGATGCCTTTTGCCTGAGAGGATTTACGAATGTTTTCCCGTGTTCGGCCGCCTTCCAATCCTCCTTATCCCTACATCTCAGGTATTCGATCTTCTGCCGCCAATTATACTCCCCCGCCGGCGGATTGAAAAGCCCCGAGGTGAAGGCTCGTGATATTCTGGGGACATGATATCTGATTTGTAGTGGGCCTGATTGGCATGGTGTCCCTGGAATGCCTGTTAAGGGTTATCCTGGCACCACTTGATAACATCGGTTGACCAGATGGTGCCGATGGCTTTTTCCAGTACCGCCTTGCGCGGCTCAGGTACGTCCAGCAGCATCCGCAGGATGCGGTCCTCAAACTGGCCGAGGAACGGGCACTGTTTGCACAGCAAAAGTATGGTGGTCTTTGCTCCGCCATAGACCATGTAATTCACTGACCGGGCATGGGGCTCGATATGCTCTCTCACATGGCCGCAGACCCGGGCCAGAAACTGCTCAATCTGCTTTTCCCGGTGCCGGGCAAACCGCGCCTGCGAGGAGCCGCCCTTCTTGTGGCGGGCGTGCACAAGGCCTGTCCCCGTCTTGCTATCTACGAGCTCTGTGCCCCGGCAGACGCCGATGCTGTACGACCCCAGGCGGACCAGCACCAGAGCAATAAGGAAGTCTTGACTGAGAAGGGAACGCAATGGCCCGACATCGTAGCCGTCGGTGATACATTCTTCGGCAATAGGGAATGGGGGCAGTACCAAGTATGTTTGCTCTGGACCGCAGAACAACGCTGCTCCCATCTCCGAGCCATCAATGACCTCAGCAACACCCGGCGGTATGGCAGTTGCGGCAAACACATTTCCCAGCAGATTTTCAACCCTGGCTTGAGGCGTCCCCTGTGGGAAATACGCCGATATCGCCTGGCCTGCGGTCACAGCCAGCTCATCCAGAAAGCCGAGCATCCTTGCCCTGCCCAGGCAAAATCTCTTTGACCTAAACATAATATCAATCACTGGCCGGGCGAAACACTCCGGCTACATGCTGACTATGGTAACGCCGTCGCCGCCCTCGCCCTGCTCCCCGGGCTGGAAAGACGTGACCAGCGGATGGGAGGCCAGCATCTCCCTGACAATCTGGCGCACGGTGCCCGTGCCGATACCGTGAATGATACGGACACGGCTCAGACCCCCCAAAGACGCCTCGTTAAGGTAGCCCTCCAGCACCGGCTCGACCTCCTCGGCCCTCTTTCCCCGCAGGTCGAGCTCGAGAGAGACCCTGGGCTTGCGCATCTCCTTCTTTATCAGGGCACCACCTGTCTTCACCGCACCGGTTGGTGGTATCCTCTTCTCCACGCTGTCCAGCCTGAGGGTCATCTTCACCTTCCCGGCCTGGACTTCAATGAGCCCGCGTTCCTCGGACATTGAAAGCACCGTCGCCGGCACGCCGGCCTCTTTCAGCCAGACGGTGTCACCGGCGGCGATCGGGCCCGCCCCGGCTTCCGTTTCTTCTGTTTCGACCGCTGGTCTGGCCTGCCATACCTCGGCATCCAGCCGCTCCTGCGCCTCGGCCAGCGCCTTTTTAGCCTGTTCGATTCTTTCGCGGGACCTTTCCTTACGCAATTCCGCCGCCGCTTCACGAATTTTCACCTGTAATTCGGCAGCTTCACGGGCTATCTGGTCACGTGCCTGCTTGATGATTCTCCGTCTCTCTTCCTCCAACTGGCGGAGCCTGTTTTTCAAGTCCGCATCGCTCTGCTCCGCTTCATTCAGTTCCTTTTCCAGACTGTGGCGAAGCGACTCGACATTCTTTTGCTCGGTCACCAGATGGGTAAGCAGAGACTCGACCTCCTGGGCGCCTTGGGAAAGCATTTGCCTGGCGCGGTCCACGATCTCCGCAGACAGTCCCAGACGGGATGCTGTGGCCAGGGCATTGCTGCCGCCCGGAATACCCACCGTCAGGTGGTAGGTGGGCGTCATGGTAACGGGGTCCACATCCAGAGCGGCGTTTTCCATGCCGCCGGTAGCGTGGGCCAGCGCCTTTAATTCCGTGTAATGAGTGGTGGCTACGGTCATCGTTTCCTGTGATAGGAAATGGAGCAGGATAGAGCGGCCCAGGGCCGAGCCTTCGCCCGGGTCGGTGTTGGTGCCCAGTTCGTCTAACAGCACCAGGCTCTGTGCCGTGGCACTGTTGATGATACGCACGATATTACCTATGTGCCAACTGAAGGTGGAAAGGGTCTGCTCAATGCTCTGCTCATCACCGATGTCGGCATATACGCCGTCGAAAACGGGGATGCGGCTTTCCGCCTGGGCCGGAATGGGTAGGCCGGCCTGCGCCATCAGGCTGAGAAGTCCCAGCGTCTTGAGGGCGACCGTCTTACCACCGGTATTGGGCCCGGTAATGACCAGGACGGAGAAGTCCCGGCCAATCTCGACCGACAGCGGCACCGCCTTCTTTTTCAGCAGCGGGTGCCGGGCTTCGACCAGCCTGAGCACTCCACCCGGCTCATGTCCCTCCACCTTAGCGCTTCTGGCAGCGGCCACGATGATGGGCTCGGTGGCCTTAGCCTCCCTGGCATATCTGGCCTTGGCCAGCGCCAGGTCGATCTCGGCAATCAGCTCTATGTTACGGGAAATTTCGCTTTGGAATGCCCCGACTTCAGCGCTGAGCGTTCTCAGTATCCTTTCTGTTTCGTCCTTTTCTTCCGCAACCAGCTCGCGCAATTCATTCTGCACGTCCGTAGTCGTCCAGGGCTCGATAAACACCGTGGCCTCGGTATTGGAGACGTCGTGGACAACGCCCCTTATCTGCCGGCGAAATTCCACCTTAACGGGAATTACATACCGGCCTTCCCGCTCGGTAACAATCGGCTCCTGGATTATTCTCCGCCCCCTGGGTGAGGTGATTATGGCTTGCAGGTGAGTGAGCAGCTCCTGGCGTACTTGTCTCATCCTATGTCTCACTGACGCCAGTTTAGGTGAGGCGCTGTCCAGCAGGTCGCCGGTCGGACTCAAGCAGCCACCGATATCCTTTACAATCTGCTCCAGCGCCACAATGTCACCGGCCAGACCACTGAGCAGCGGGAGTTCAGCCGGCAGGTTTATCAGGTGGCTTTTCAACAGGTGAGCAGAGTCCAGCGTCCTCTGGATTTCCAGCAGAGACCGAGGGGGCAGGACCTTGCCGCGTACTGCCATCTTCACCGTTTCTCGGATATCGACAACTTCGCCGATATGGGTGTCCGGACTGAGCGACAGCAAACGGCGCGCCTCGGCCGACTGTCTGAGCCGCAGGCGGACCTCCTCTTCATCCGGGAGGGGGGCGAGGTCGAGGGCCAGCTCCCGGCTGGCGGAAAACGAAGTGAAGCCGGCCAGTATCTCCCGTATCTTGTGGAATTCCAGCAGTTCTAAATCCCTGTCACCCAAGGTAAACCATCCCGAGTCGCCTATAGTCTCATCGCCATATCAGTCAGCGAATAGTATAAAGCAACCACCCGAGTTTTCAAAAAATCGACTCCCACAGCCGCGGAGTGAGCCTGATTGGCACGGTGTCCCTGCGATTCCATTGACAGGAAATAAGAAAGTGTCTCATAATCTTACTTTAAATTCGTCAAGTCCTGGAGGAGACAATGAATGCCGTGAATCTCAAGCAGATGCTGGAAAAAACTGCCAGTGAGGTGCCCCAGCAAACGGCCGTCGTCCTTGGCTCTCGCAAAGTTAGCTATCGCGAACTGGATGAAACGGCTAACAGGATAGCTAACGCCTTTATCAGTCTGGGAATAAAGAAGGGCGACCACGTAGCCATTCTAATGTCCCGTACCCCTGAGTGGGTCATCAACTGTTTCGGAGCGCTTAAAGCTGGAGCTGCCGGCGTTCTCCTCGATGCCGGGGCTAAGGCGCCCGAACTTGAGCCTCAGCTCCGTGAATCCGATTCCAAAGTCCTGATTACCGAAGAAAGATTCTCTCCTATGCTGTCTTCAATTTTGCCCAATATCCCCATGCTGAACCAAGTTCTTGCAATCGATACAGACCCTTACCAGGGGATGGTGGCCAATAGCTCCTCTGCACCACCCTCTGTCGATATAGAGGGCGAGGATGAAGCTATCCTTTTTTACACCTTGGGTGTGCTGGGGAAGAACAAGGGCGTGGTGCATACTCACGCATCGTTCATGTCGATTCTGCCCATAGTGGTGGAAAAATTTGAACTGGAGAGAGACGATGTTGTCTTAGGTTTGCTCCCTTTTAACTACCTTCTGGGATTTGGGTTGGTCGTTCTCATGCCCATTTGGAAGGGAGCCACCATAGCAATCCTCCCTCATTTCAGTTCCAAGAGTCTCCTGGATACCGTAGAGCGGGAAAAAGCAACCATGCTTATCGGCGTCCCGGCTAGCTTTAATGGCCTGGCCCTTCTAGACGAAGAGACGATGAAGAGCTATGACCTTAGTTCGTTAAGGGGAGTGCTTTGTGCCGGAGCAAAATCCTCAGCCCTTTTCCTGGACATGCTTGAGAAAAAGTTTCATTTAACCGCGTGCGAAATATACGGGCTCACGGAGTTGATAATCGTCACTATAGGTGCTATTCGTGACCGCAAATTAGGTACGGCGGGGAAGCCTCTGGCTGAGCTTAGAGTGCTGGATAAAAACGGCAGGGAAGTACCCCGCGGCAGCGTAGGGGAAGCTGTTGCCAGAGCCCCCTGGATGATGAAGGAATATTACAAATCGCCTGAACTTACGGCCCGGGTCCTCAAAGATGGTTGGTTTCATACTGGCGACCTGGTCAAATTGGATGAGGACGGCTACCTGGAGTTCATAGAAAAGACATCATCCATTATAGTGCCCTCGGGGGGAGTTAAAATTCTCCCCGCGGCAGTTGAAGAAGTCCTCCTGAGTCACCCCGCGGTAGCCGAAACAGCCTGTGTCGGTGTCCTTGATGATTACAAAGGGCAAATACCCACAGCTTTTATAGTGCTTAAGGAAGGACAAAGTGCTACAGTGGACGAAATACGCAATTTTTGCCGCCAGAGCTTATCTGACTATAAAGTGCCCAAACAAATCAAGTTTGTTGACGGCCTGCCCAGGACCGGGTCGGGCCAAATAGACCGGAAACAACTCAGTGTGACAAAGGAAAGCTGACAGGGAGGACTATAACGGCCGACCAGGATGTTCTCGACGTCCAGCACAGTATTCCGCGGAAATAATACCTGACTGGTATGGTATCTCTAGGATTGCCAATTCCGAGAACTGGTACTAATCTCCTAGTACATACGACGGCTTGACAACTGCGTTATATATGTGCTAATATAGTTACTGTCCCGAGTAGCCAAGCAGGGACCTGGCATAAGAACTGGGTTTGGTGAAAGCTAAAAGGTGCAGGTAGTAGCCAGCACAAGATAGGCTAAAGGCCAGGCCGGACGATGGCAGGTGAAGGAAGTAAGGTTACTCGGGACGTCTGATTTTTTACTGGCTGAGCGTCCTTGTCACAGTTTGAAATGACCCGATAAATAGGCTTGATACTTGCGTTGATACCAGCCTATTCAAGTTTGACTCTTAACCAAAGTCCATCATCTACGCCTTTGATTTCGTGGTATTCTGGGACATAATACCTGATTTGTAGCAGGCCTGACTGGTATGGTGTCCCTGGAATTCACATTCGAGATAAGAAAATGCTACACTATACATAGAATAGCGCTGTAGGCGGGTGGTACTTGAAACTATGAAATGTCCCATGATTCCGCGAAAAATGTGCTGCTTTTGTAGACTTTACATAACCAGCAGCTGTTGTTGAAACCCATGTTAGCCATTACCATTAATCGAATATGGACAATAAGGAGGCACTGATATGGCAGAGTTAGGTTTAGGCATCCCTTTCTGGGTAATTGCTTTGATATGGTTAGCTAAAGTTGTGTTGCTGGTTTTCATCTCTGCACTTCTGGCGTGGCTCGGGGTCAGCGCACTGGATGCTCTTATCCCTCATGTCCCTTATCGCGAACGGATAGGCGAGAGCCCGGTGGCTGTCGGGTTGTTCGTAGCCGGCTTCTTCATCCTGATTGGTCTTGTTATCCACGGCGCTATTACCGCGCTGACTGCGGTCACAGCTCCAATAGTGTGGTACATCTTCGATTTCAGGACGTGGGGTTTACTGGCGATGAGCTTTGTCATAAGCTTACTTCTCGGAGTAGCCCTATTCTATATCGTGGACAAGCTAACGCCCAAAATACCGTTTGGCAGTATTAAGGAAAGCCCGGTGGCGGCAGGGCTACATATCTTTGGTTATCTCGTCTTCTTTGGCTTAATACTCCATGCGGCACTGAGCGGACCGTTATGAAGAGAGTCGGGGTTTTACTGGGTCTAATAGTTGTCTTATTAGCTGGAGTGGCGACTGCCGGTTACGCCTCGGCATTCCCGTCCGAAGGTTTCTACCAGAGAGGCGGCGATATCTTTGACGACTGGGAGATATGCAGGACCGCGGCCTTTGGGGCAGATGGTTTTTATCAAATAACTGAGACAGGATTTCGTCCGGTTATAGCCTTCGAAAGCCTGGGGGAACAGGCTGACGTAGCCTACAGCCTGGGTGAGCAGATTGCCAATGAGTATCCGGACCCGCTACTGAGGGCAGAGGCGGTATTTCGTTTTGTCCGTGATAGGGTGGAATATACCTCTGACATAGACCAAACTGGAAATGAAGAGTTTGCCCGGAATGCCGACGAGCTGGCGATGACTATTGTGGAGGATGGAATTGGGGATGGTGATTGCGAAGATATGGCGGTATTACTGGCGGTTATGTATAGAGCTGCCGGATTTCGCTCTGCCATAGTGCTTGTCCCGGAGCACACTGCGGTACTGGTTTATCTACCTGACTATAACAAAGCAACGGCTTTCTTCGAGCTGGAAGGTGAGCCAGGATGGATCTGGGCGGAAGCTACCGGCAGAAACAACCCGCTGGGTTGGGCGCCTGAGCAGTATCTCGATACCGAAATAGAAGCCTACGAAATTTCTGCCGAGATACCTGCTTACGAAATACCTGCCGAGGGAGTAGCTCCATTAACACCACCTCCTGCCTCGGAGATAGTGGTCGCCACAATCGGCCAAGGAACCACCTACCGACCGTATCTTTTTTTCATCGTAATTGGTTTTTTGTGGTTTACGTCATTGTTCAGACGGAGGCGAAGACGCTAAGCCAAACTCCCTTATTCAAGGAAATAATACCTGATTCACAGCAGGCCTGATTGATAGGGTGTCCCTGGAATTCAGATGCTCCAGAACTAAAGGACTTCTTAGATATAGGCCAAAGGCACGTTTCACAGGATCATGGAATAGATTACAAGCCGATCAACGCCAAATCCGGCATGCTCAACCAGACCAAGTAAGCTCTTGTCTCGGTAATCTACTCCTATGCGCATCACCTTTATGCCTTGGGACCGATACTTGTCAGCCAGAGCGCGGACAAGTCTGCCGCCAATGCCCCTCCGTTGATAATCTGGATGAACCCCTATCATTTGGATTATGCCTATTTCGGTGGCGCTCTCACGCACACGTGCTACCTGGCCTAGGACAAAGCCGCGAACCTGGCCATTGACTTCTGCCACAAAGCTCAGGTTCAGCAATGGTGCTGCGTCTCCGGTAAGCGACCGTATGTAACTGGCCGGGCTTTCCTGAGGAGGTATTCCTCGACCGGCAGAGAATATATATTCAGCGGTCAAGTTACGATAAGTGATGACATTTCCCGACGCCCTTATTTCCCTGTCAATGGAAAGTATAGGGTCGATGTCTTCCAATCTGATTGGTCTGACCTCTATCTTATCCTGTTCACTCACACTAGCCCCTCAATTCGAGCGCTTCCGTATAGCTACCATTATATCATGTAGCTAAGAGTCTGTAAAAAATGCAAATAGCGGCATTCTGGGAACGTAATACCTGATTTGCAGCAGGCCTGACTGGTATGGTGTCCCGGGAATTCGTGCCC
>Ga0315552_1000688_pt1 | contig 20955 bp, 16 predicted proteins | sample SalMarSW160170MG_2_FD_203102 | JGI IMG/M metagenome (GOLD analysis project Ga0315552, IMG submission 203102) | Salt marsh sediment microbial communities from the Plum Island Ecosystem LTER, Massachusetts, United States - Salt Marsh Sediment SW1601-70 ...
CGCGGCCGGCGTTATTAGCTTCGAAGATGCACTTACCCTCGTCCAGAAACGCGGCCAGGCAATGCAGGCCGCTGCCGATGCGACAAACGGTTCAATGGTAAGCATCATCGGCCTTGATGAAGAAAAAGTCGGTCAGCTTTGTGCCGAAGCCGGGGAAAATGAAATACTGGAGGCGGTGAATTTCAATTGCCCCGGCCAAATTGTTTTAAGCGGCAGCAAATCCGCCTGCAAAAGGGCCGAGCAGCTTGCCGAGAAATATGGGGCCATAAAGGCCGTCCCGCTGGATGTCGCCGGCGCTTTTCATACCGAGGTGATGTCCTCAGCCGCAGACGCCCTTGCGGAGACCCTGCAGAAAACCAGCATTGCAGACCCTTCTGACATAAAAATTATTGCCAATATAAACGCCCTGTATTACCAAACCGGCGAAGATATCAAAAAAGGCCTCGTAAACCAGTTGACTAATCCGATTTTGTGGCAAAAATGTATGGAGCAGCTTCTTGCTGATGGCGTTGAAAAGTTTTATGAAATCGGCCCGGGCAGAGTGCTCACCGGCCTAATGAAAAGAATAAACAGAAAAATAAAAGTTATCAATATAAGCAGCTTACAATCTATACAGGACTTGCTGGCGTAAACACTTCCTTATTTTTGACATCACTGTTTCGAGGTTAGGAGAATTTGTTTTGAATATTTAGCCCGGATTTTCCATTAAGGCGGTTTATTCTTTGACAATAAAGGTTTATTCACCACGAAGTGCACGAAGGACACGAAATGGAATTTGATCAATTGTCTAATCGGGTTATTGGATGTGCTTTGGAAGTGCATCGCACTTTGGGACCAGGCCTTTTGGAATCGACTTATGAGCAATGCCTTGCATATGAATTATCTCAGTCAGGTATTCCTTTCAGGCTCCAGTGGCCGCTTCCGGTGAGATACAAAGGCATAAAACTAGATTGTGGATATCGCATAGATTTATTTGTAGATGATGAACTTATTGTCGAACTTAAAAGTGTAGATAAAATAATGGGAATTCACAGGGCACAGCTACTTACATATATGAAGCTTTCCGAGGTCAAAGTTGGGCTTTTAATCAACTTTAATGTAGAAATTCTCAAGACCGGAATTAAGCGTTTTGTTCTTTAAAAATTGTTTTAAACCACGAAGTGCACGAAGAATACGAAAAGAGATTTGATTATTTAACTTTAACTTCGTGAACTTTGTTTCCTTCGTGGTGAGCTTTATATAATAACAACGGAGCGTTACTAACCACGAAGTGCACGAAGGACACGAAATGGAATTTTATTATTTGACTTTAACTTCGTGAACTTTGTTTCCTTCGTGGTGAGCTTTATATAATAACAACGGAGCGTTACTAACCACGAAGTGCACGAAAAACACGAAGGACTAGAAAGAAATATAGTATCAATTGCCTTTAACTTCGTGAACTTTGTTTCCTTCGTGGTGAGCTTTATATAATAACAACGGAGCGTTACTAAGCACGAAGTGCACGAAAAACACGAAGAAATATTGAATTTTTTGATTTAAATTCGTGAACTTCGCGTCCTTCGTGGTAAATATTGTTTACTTTGCGGATATTCAGTTAGACCCGAGGAAATAAAAAATAGGCAGATTTTGCTTGTTTTAACGGTCTTCATATGTTATTATAGGACAGGCAGTGAGATGTTTATGCTTTTGACAATAAGGGGGTGATGAAAATGCGATGAGCTCAAACGAAACGGATTGAACGAAGAGAAGTTAAGGGATTGACAAAAAGAGGAGTGGTGAGAGAACTTGTTGGATTTCTCGCCAGGTTTTCCCCCTGTAAGAAAATTTCCGAAAAACGAAAGATGATTTTTTAGGAGAAAACAAAAATGAGAAGAATAACTGTAGGTTTAGTAAGCGTAGTATTGATATTGGGGCTGGTTGGAAATGCCGGGGCGTTCAGTGGCTCAGGTTCAGGAACAGTAAGCGACCCTTACATAATTACAAATGTGGATGAACTTCAGGAAATGCAGCTTGGGTTAAGTGCGTGGTATGAGCTGGGCAGTGACATTGATGCTTACGATACGGTGAATTGGAATGCGGGAGCCGGCTTCGACCCTATCGGAGATGGCTCACACGGATTTACGGGTCATCTTAACGGCAACAACTTTACAATATCCGGCTTATACATATATAGAGGCTCTGCTGCTTACGTTGGTTTGTTTGCAAAGATACACGAAGGTACTGTCGACAATCTTGGTCTGACGGACTTTAACATAACCGGAAGTACCTATGTTGGTGGTTTGGTCGGTTACAACTATTATGGCTCTATAGAAAACTGTCACTCTCAGGGGGGTGTAACCGGAAGTAGCTATGTTGGTGGCTTGGTCGGTTGTGCTGACTACGGCGATATAACAAATTGCGATTCCACAGGGAGTGTGACCGGAAGTAGCCAAGTTGGTGGCTTGGTCGGTTATACTGTATACGGCACTATAGCAAATTGCGACTCGGCAGGAAGTGTGACCGGAAGTAGCACCGTTGGTGGCTTGGTCGGTTGTGCTTACTACGGCACTATAGCAAATTGCGACTCGGCAGGGACTGTAACTGGGACTACCTCTGTCGGCGGCTCAGTCGGCGGTAATTACTCCAGCATTAGCAACTGCTTTTCCACCGGCAGTGTATTCGGGACTGATAAGGTCGGTGGTTTTGTTGGTAGTCATGATAGCAGCTCTATACAGGGCTGTTTTTCTACAAGTAACGTCAATGGCACCGGCATGCAATGTGGTGGTTTTGTCGGTTACAGTAGTAGCACCATAACCAATTGCTTTGCTGCTATAGGCGATGTAATTGGATATGACTATGTCGGCGGTTTCGCCGGCGAAATTACCAGCACCACAACCAATTGTTATTCCGCAGGGGCTGTCACTGCGCCTTCTAATGTCGGTGGTTTTGCCGGCTGGTGCAGTGGCACCTGTAACAACTGCTTCTGGGATACCGATACTTCAGGACAGATTGTAAGTGCCTGCGGAACAGGTAAGACAACAACAAAAATGATGCAGAAGGCTACGTTTTACCCATCGTGGGATTTTAGTACTGTCTGGGGTATTGATGAAGGCCAGACATATCCCTACTTAATAAAGCTGTGGCCGACCTGCGGTGATCCGTGGCACCCGTATCCAATCGGGGATCTGAATTTTGACTGCCACGTAGATTTCCTTGACTTTGCTCTAATGGCTTCGCATTGGCTTGAGTCCACCCCCGGAATATGATTGACATTAGTAGTTTAAAAAGACAGAGCTGTAAGCGTAATGCTTACAGCCCACTTTTTATTCCTTGCCAACAAGCTTAAAACTACAATGCAGTTTCAGGGGTTTATGACACTCGCAGTTCGGATTCTCTCCAGAATTTCTCAAGCTCAGAATGAGCGCAGATCCCGCACCAATTTTGTTTTTTTAATTTGGTGCGTGGACAATCTCCGAAATCCCTGTTTAATGTATGTCTTTGTGTAAATTTTCAACAAAGCTGCCTCGGAAAAGAAAATCCTTGATAGTTCAAAGTGATTTTTGTAAAACTATTGAGGTCGGATTTAGATACTTGTCCTCCGTTAGGAGTCCCTAGTACCGAACAAGATCGAAGGATTAGAATTTCAGGAGAAAAGTATGTCAGACAAAAGACTCGCCATTGTAACAGGAGCCGCAAGAGGAATCGGTAAAGCCATCGTTTTTGAGCTGCTAAAGCAAGGCCGATTGGTTGCAGGTATTGATATTATCGAAGACCAGCTTAAGGAGCTTGAAAATGCTGTAAAGCCGTCAGGCCACGGCGTGCCTGCCGAGCCAGGGCAGAATAGCTACGAAATAATCACCCATTGTGTGGATATAACCGACACCAAAAAGTTTACAGAAGTCCTCGAATCTTTGGCTGCCGAACACGGCGGAATCGCAATTTTGATAAACAATGCCGGCATTACCCGTGACAATCTCCTTCTGAGAATGACCGATGAGGAATTTGATAAGGTCATCGAGGTCAATTTACGTGCCGCTTTTGTGGCGATACGTGCCGCTTCCAAATCTATGGTCAGAAACAAGTTCGGCCGAATTATTAATATAAGCTCCGTCTCCGGCGTAATGGGCAACGCAGGACAGGCGAACTATTCCGCCAGCAAGGCAGGCCTGATTGGTCTTGCAAAGACGGTCGCCCGCGAATTGGCGAAGAAGAATATCACTGCCAATTGTATCGCTCCGGGTTTTATTGATACTGAGATGAGCAGAAAGCTGCCCGAGCCGGTTATCGAAGCTGCCAAACAATTGATTCCTTTACGCCGTCTGGGTTCTGTTGAGGACGTGGCAAAGGCCGTCGCCTTTTTAGTTTCTGATGATGCCGGCTACATCACAGGCCAGGTTCTCTGTGTCGATGGCGGTATGGCTATGTAATTATCTGTAAGTCGATTATGAGCCCTGCACCGATTTTGTTGCCGGGCGAAGAATCTGGTCAACATCCTCAGGGCTGCTTGATATAACAATCTTGCTGGTATTCATCTGCCATCTTGGCGTCTTAATCGTTGTTTTTTATGCCAAAATTGGCATTTTATGGGTTTTAGCAGGCGGCGGTACTTGTCCTTGTAATACAAATTTAGCTCTTTATAAGCATTTGTTTATAAGAAACTTATAGTATTTTGGGCAATAATAGCCCCCCTGCCGGACAAAATCTGGCATAATCTTTGCACATTTGTTATAAATTATTGATTTATTGAAGGCAAAGATTAGAAATAAATGCGTAGTAAAGGTTGTAAGTGTTTATATGACAACAGGTTAGTAATTTCACCAATTTTGTAGGAGGCAAGCAATTATGGCAGTAAAACAATTGGCATTTGAATCAGACGCCAGGGCCAAGCTATTAGCCGGCGTCGAAAAACTCTCAGCAGCCGTAAAATCAACCCTTGGCCCAAGAGGCAGAAATGCAATTCTTGATAAAAGCTGGGGTGGACCAACCGTGACCAAGGACGGCGTAACCGTTGCCGAGGAAATCGAGCTTATCGATAAAAGCGAGAATCTCGGTGCGAAACTCGTGAAAGAAGCCGCAAGCAAGACCTCGAAAATAGCCGGAGATGGCACTACAACCGCCACTGTCCTTACAGAAGCCCTGTTTAAGGAAGCGTATAGGAATCTTGCGGCAGGAGCAGATGCTATGGCACTGGCCCGTGGTATGCAAGCGGCCGCCAAAGCTGTAACCGACAAGCTCGCCTCGCTGGCAAAGCCAATAGATATTACCAAAACCGCTGACATAATAAATATCGCCTCGGTATCGGCAAATAACGATGCAGCGATAGGAAAGATTATGGCTGAGGCCTTTCAGCGGGTTGGAAAAGATGGCGTCATTACTGTTGAGGAAGGCAAAAGCTTCGAGACAGCCGTTGAATTTGTAGAGGGGATGCAGTTCGACCGCGGCTATCTTTCGCCTCATTTCGTGACCGACACGGATAATATGGTCTGCGAGCTGGAAAAACCGTATATTCTCATCCACGAGGAGAAAATCAGTAATGTTGCCAAGCTTGTGCCGCTCCTTGAGAAGGTCGCCAAGAGCAAAAGGCCACTTCTGATTATCGCAGAAGATGTAGAGAGCGAGGTATTAGCAACACTTGTGGTCAACAAGCTAAAGGGCATCCTGCAGTGCGCAGTGGTAAAGGCCCCGGGTTACGGCGACCGCAGAAAAGCAATGCTCGACGACATTGCAATCCTTACAGGTGCAGAGCCGATTTTCAAAGACCTTGGAATCGATATGGAAAGCGTCAGTATCAAACAACTCGGCCAGGCCAAAAAGGTGACCATCGACAATGACAATACCATCATAGTTGAAGGCGCAGGCAGCCAGGAGGCCATCAACGGCAGAATCAAGCAAATAAAAGACGAGGTAGAAGTTACAACCAGCGATTATGACCGCGAGAAGCTCCAGGAACGCTTAGCCAAACTGACCGGCGGTGTCGCTCAAATTAACGTTGGCGCTGCGAGTGAAGCGGAGATGAAGGAAAGAAAAGCCCGAATCGAAGATGCACTGCACGCCACGAGGGCGGCTATCGAGGAAGGAATCGTGCCGGGCGGAGGTGTAGCACTTATCCGTTGTTTGGATGCTGTTAAAAAACTAAAGCTTCAAGGCGATGAGAAAACCGGTGCTGATATATTGGCCAAGGCGCTGAAGATGCCCTGCTACTATATCGCCGCTAACGCAGGAGCTACGCCGAATATCGTTGTTAACAAAGTTTCAGAAGGAACAGGCGGCTTTGGCTATAACGCAGATACGGATAAATACGAGGACCTGGTCGAGGCCGGTGTTATCGACCCGGCCAAGGTTACACGAATCGCCCTGCAGAACGCAGTAAGTATAGCCGGGCTGCTCCTGACCACCGATTGCCTTGTTACCGAGAAGCCGAAGGAGAAAGAAGAAATGCCTGCTGGAGGGCCCGGCATGGGTGGCTATGGCGGCGGTATGGGCGGAATGGGTGGTATGGATATGATGTAATGTTGTTCAACTGAAGTTAGTATCTGAACCTGGACAAGGAAGTAAAAAATGAGAAAAAAAGAGTTCCTGTTAATTATAGTATTCGCAATGTGCATTTGGATGATTTACGGTTGTGCACGAACGACGACTAAACCAGCCGGAGTAGATTTGGGGCCTGCAAAGAAGAAGCTCGGAAAGGATGAGCGGATGGAGTGGTGGCGCGAGGCAAGATTCGGGATGTTCATTCACTGGGGTCTTTATGCTGTGCCGGCAGGCGAGTGGAAAGGTGAGAAGATACCGAAAATCGGCGAATGGATAATGGAAAATGCCGATATACCGGTGGCTGAATATGAGAAGCTCGCAGAACAGTTTAATCCGGTCAAATTCAATGCCGAGCAATGGGTGCAAATCGCCAAAAATGCAGGGATGAAATATATAGTCATCACTTCGAAGCACCACGACGGTTTTTGCCTTTGGGACTCGAAGGTAACGGACTACGACATAATGGATGCTACGCCTTTTAAGCGTGATATACTCAAGGAGCTGTCTGAGGCGTGCGCCAAACAAGGCATACGGTTTTGTTTCTATCACTCGATAATGGACTGGCACCATCCTGATGCCCAGGCACCGTTTTATCCAAATTATAACGACAAAACCCGCTCAAATCCCAATTTCCAGCGATATGTCGATACCTATCTAAAGCCGCAGATTAAAGAGCTGGTAATAAATTACGGCCCGCTTGGAGTTCTCTGGTTTGACGGCGAGTGGGTAAAAGACTGGACCGAGCCGATGGGCAGGGATATGTATAATTATGTTCGCAGTCTTCAGCCGGACATTATTATCAACAACCGCGTCGGCAAGGGCCGCAAAGGAATGAGGCCTTCGGGCCAAGACGAAGAGCCCGCAGGGGATTTTGGGACTCCGGAGCAGCGGATACCGGCGACGGGATTGCCCGGTGCTGACTGGGAGACCTGCATGACTATGAATGACACCTGGGGTTTTAAGTCCTACGACCACCACTGGAAGTCAACGAAAGACCTGCTTCACAAGCTGGCTGATATTGCCAGCAAAGGCGGCAATTTTCTGCTAAACGTTGGACCTACTGCTGAAGGTCTTATACCCGCCCCGAGTGTTGAACGCTTAGAAGCTATGGGTGCGTGGATGAAGGTAAACGGCGAAAGCATCTACGGCACCACCGCCAGCCCTATTGGTAAATTGCCCTGGGGCCGGTGCACGGCAAAGCCGGGTAAGCTATATCTGCACGTGTTTGACTGGCCGGAAAACGGAAAACTACAGGTGCCGAATTTGCAAAACAAGGTCAAAAAAGCTTACCTGCTGGCCGATGAGGAACACAGTGAACTGACTGTTAAGAGTCAGGACGAAGGGAAAGTTATTATCGTACCTAAGGAAGCGCCTGACAAAATAAATACTGTTATTGTACTGGAAATCAAAAGCAAATGAGAAGTTTAGAAGGAGCGAGTTATGAAGCTTAAACCTTTGGATGACAGAGTTGTCATAAAACAATCGGAAGCAGAGGAGAAGACTACAGGCGGTATTATCTTGCCCGATACTGCAAAAGAAAAACCGCAAATCGGGAAAATTGTTGCTGTCGGGCAGGGAAAGCTGCTCGATGACGGCAAACGAAACAAGATGTCTGTAAGGAAAAATGACGAGGTTATTTACTCAAAATACATTGGCAGTGATGTGGAAATCGATGGTGAAAAATACATAATTTTGAGAGAGGAAGATATTCTGGGAATTGTGGAGAAGTAGGTTTGTTCATCGTTCATTGTTCGTTGTTTTTTATAAACAAGATTTAAGAGGTGATAGGAAATGGCAAAGCAATTAATGTTTGACGATGTGGCACGGACACACCTTAAAGAAGGTTTGGCCCAGTTAGCTGAAGCGGTCAAAGTGACACTTGGGCCGACCGGTAAAAACGTCATTTTACAAAAAAGCTGGGGCTCGCCTAAGGTAACCAAAGACGGCGTTTCGGTCAGTAAAGAAATCGAGCTGCCGGAACCGTTTAAGAATATGGGTGCGAAAATGGTCAATGAGGTTGCCAGCAAGACATCAGATGTCGTCGGCGATGGAACAACAACGTCAACGGTTCTGGCAGAAGCGATTTACTTCGAGGGCTTAAAGCACGTCACCGCCGGTGCAAATCCGATGGCCATTCAGCGTGGAATCAGCAAGGCCGCTGAGGTTGTTGCGAAATTTATTAAATCGGTCAGTGTTCAGGTAAAAGGCCATGATGATATTGCGAAAGTGGCAACAATAAGCGCAAACAATGACTCGCTGGTCGGTGAGATTTTAGCTGATGCTATGGACAAAGTCGGCAGGGAAGGCGTTATCGAGGTCGAAGAGGGCAAGGGGATGCAAAATGAGCTCGAAGTTGTCGAGGGTATGCAGTTCGATAAGGGCTATATATCGCCCTATTTTATGACTAAGGCGGAGACCCAGGAGGCGATTTTCGAAGATGTTTATATTCTGCTGCACGAAAAGAAGATATCTAATATCCGCGAGCTTGTCCCGCTGCTGGAAAAGGTGGCTCAGGTTGCAAGGCCGATTTTGATTATTGCCGAAGATGTCGAGGGCGAGGCACTGGCGGCGCTGGTGATAAATCGGCTGCAGGGAGTATTAAAATGCTGCGCGGTGAAAGCACCCGGTTTTGGTGACCGCAGAAAAGCAATGCTGTCCGATATAGCAGTTTCAACCGGCGGGCAGGTAATCACGGAAGATTTGGGTATCAAGCTCGAAAGTATCGAGCTTTCGCAATTAGGCCAGGCCAGGAAGGTCGTTATAGATAAGGATACGACCACCATAATCGAAGGGGCCGGCAAGAAGAAGGAAATAAGCGCTCGCTGCGACCAGCTCCGCAATCAGATTGAAAAGACAACCAGCAACTACGACCGTGAGAAACTGCAGGAGCGTCTGGCAAAACTGACCGGCGGAGTGGCTGTTATCAAGGCCGGCGCCGCAACCGAAACAGAGATGAAGGAGCGTAAAGACCTATTGAAAAATGCACTGCATGCTACAAGGGCAGCGGCTGAAGAAGGTGTTGTCGCAGGCGGAGGCGTTGTTTTCCTGCGTTCCATCGGCGAACTGGAAAAGACCCGGGCAAAAGCCAAAGGCGATGAAAAAATCGGTTTTGATATCGTATGCAAGGCACTTAAAGCGCCGACTCAACAGATAGTAGATAACTCCGGCGGATATGGTGATGTGGTTGTCGCTCAACTCCTTGAAAAATTGCAGAAGAATAAAAACATCGGCTATGACGCCAATACAGGTGAGTTTGTCGATATGTATAAGGCCGGAATCATAGACCCTGCAAAAGTCGCCAGGACGGCACTGGAGATGGCTGCATCCGTAGCAGGACTGATGCTGACTACTAATGTTCTGATAACAGAGTTAAAAGATGAGGATAAAGACGAAGAGCCAATTCCAGGGTCTGTAAGATAAATCTCGTTGTGCGTATTGCGTGATGCGTATTGCGTAGGAAGGAAAGAATGTATGGCAGGCAGAATAAAAACGTACAGAGATTTAGATATTTGGAAGGCGGGTATCAGGTTGGTTAAAAATATATATCAGTTGACAGGAAAGCTGCCAAATCATGAACTATATGGTTTAGTTAGTCAAATGAGACGGTCGGCGGTTTCCATACCTTCGAATGTAGCAGAGGGATTTAGGAGATTCACAATAAAGAGTACAAGCAATTCTTATACATGTCATTGGGAAGTTGCGCAGAACTTGAGACGCAGGTGACAATAACAAAAGAGCTTGATTACATACGAGAAAATGAAGAGGTTATTCTGTTCGAAGATTTGGATCATATTTGTCGAATGATTTCGAATTTAATAAAGAAGCTTTAACACAATACATAATACGCACAACGCAATACGATATACGCAATACGATATTATGGCCAAACGTGATTACTATGAAGTCCTCGGGGTGGGTAAAAACGCCTCCGGTGATGATATTAAGCGCGCATATCGCCGTATGGCGATGAAGTATCATCCGGATAAGAATCCTGATAATAAAGAGGCGGAGGCGAAGTTCAAGGAGTGCGCCGAGGCCTACGAAGTCTTAAGCGACCCCGAAAAACGCAGGCGTTATGACCAGTTCGGCCACGAAGGCCTGCGCGGAATAGGTATGCGAGATTACTCGCATATGAGGTGGCAGGATATCGGCAGTATATTTGAAGACATGTTCGGATTCGACGATTTCCTCGGAGATATCTTCGGTGCGCGAGGCAGAAAAGCCAGACGAGGCGGGCCCAGCAGAGGTTACGATTTGGAGACTTCCGTTGAGCTGTCTCTTGAAGATATCGCCAAAGGCACTGAAAAAACTATCGAGTTTACTCGCCAGGATATATGCCCGGAATGTGGAGGCAGCGGCTGCGCCAAAGGAAAAAGCCCTGTGCGGTGCTCAACCTGCAACGGTAGCGGCCAGGTCGCAAGAGGAGGCGGCTTTTTCCAGATGGTATCGACCTGCCCAAGCTGCCACGGCACCGGACAAATGATTACCAACCCATGCAGGAAATGCAAGGGAAGCGGTAAAACACCCAAGAAAAGAGTTGTCAGTATCAAGATACCGCGTGGTGTTCATGAAGGTCAGGGTATAAGGGTTGCCAACGAGGGTGAGCCCGGCCGAGGAGGCGGGCCGAGAGGCGACCTGTATTGCTACGTTAGATTAAAGCCGCACGAATTTTTGCATCGCGATGGTAATAACCTGATTGCTGTAGTGCCCATCAGTTTTACCCAGGCGACTTTGGGGGCGACAATCGATGTGCCAAGCCTGAACGGGGCAAAACAGTTGAAAATTCCGGCTGGGACCCAATATGGAAGCGTCTTTAGAATAAAAGACCAGGGCCTGCCGGATATCCGGACAGGCCGAACCGGCGACCAGCTTGTGCATATAATTATAGAGACGCCGGCAAAATTAAGCACAGAACAACAAGAGCTGCTTAGAGAGTTTGCTAAAACCGAAAACAAAAGAGTATCTCCGCAATCAGCAAGTTTTTTCGAGCAACTTAAAAAGCATTTTGGGAACTCAAAGTAAGAAGACAGAAAACAGAAGACAGAAGACAGAAGACAGAATTTGCAAATGAAGAAAAAGAACGAAGAAAAACCGGAAAAAAATGAGCTTGAAGAAATTCGTCGGCAGTTGAGCGAGCTGCAAAAAGAGAAGGATGAAGTTTTTGAAAAGCTGCAGCGGGTCAGCGCCGACTATGCAAATTACCAAAAACGCGTCCCCAGGCAGATTTCCGATACTATTGCTTACGAGAAAGAAACGATAATTAGAACGCTGCTGCCTGTGCTGGATAACTTCGAACATACTTTACAAAACGCTCATTCGGCGAAAGATTTGGATGTGGGGACGTTCGTTAAAGGGGTCGAGATAATTTACGGCCAGATGCTGGATATATTAAAATCGCACGGTGTTGAGCAAGTAAAGGCGCTCGGTGAGAGGTTTGACCCGGCCCGACACGAGGCGATAATGCAAAAAGCCGAGCCGGAAAAAGAGGAGAATATTGTTTTGGAGGAGTTCCAAAAGGGATATACGCTTAATGGCAGGATTATTCGGCCGAGCAAGGTGATTGTCAATAAGCCGGCATCGGAACAACCAAATCAACAACAGGAAGAAACCGGAACAGAAGAAGAGACAGGGGAAGCGGAAATGGAGCAATGATAATTATGCCAACCTACCAGTATTTATGTGATAATTGCGGATACGAGTTTGAGCGGTTCCAGAGTATAACAGCCAAGCCGCTGCGCAAATGTCCCAAGTGCGGGAAGAATAATGTGAAGCGGCTTATCGGAACCGGAGCAGGAGTTATCTTCAAGGGCTCCGGCTTCTATCAAACCGATTACAGAAGCGAGAGCTATAAAAAGGCCGAGAAGAAAGAAAAAGAAGGCGCTACAGAAAAGAAAACCACTTCCGAAAGCAAAGATATAAAGTCCGTCGGAAAAACCAAGTCTAATACAAAAGACAAAAATAAATCAGCATAAAATTATCATTTGTGTGCCGCTTGCTCAATTCAACCCACTGCCCGAAGTGCCTTTAGGGCCTCGTTTACCCCAGCCAATGCTCATCCTAACGGTGCTACTGCCATCTATAATACGAATATATCTTGTGTCGTAGTCCTCATCTAATGGGTCCGGCTCCTGAGATTCTATTTGCGTCACAAACTCAGGGCGAAATTCAGAATCATCAATTGGTTGGCCAATCTTCTCATAAACAAACCGTTGAGTCACCTTCCTACGACCTGAGTCACCCACAACCTGCGCCAGCATATATGTCTCGCTATCAAACCACAACGTAATAACAATGCAATTTGCTTCATCTTCTATATCTACCCGCCAGGACCGCACTATATAGCACTCTCGGCCATCAAGCATCCCAGTCCCCAGATACTCAAGATTATTCTGTTTTATCACTGTGTCAATATCAGCTTTAGTAATCTCAAACGGGTCACAAATAATGATATTCTTTTCAGCTATCTGGTCACTATCAATCACAACCAGCTTTTTATCTCTGTGTTCATTGTAAAACCAGCACTTCTCTCCATCACTGCCTATATACCAGGGCTTTTTGAATTTTTCGGACATATCGACATAGAACTGATTCTTACCCTTTATTTTGAATACCACTTTATTGGATTCTTCACGGTTACCATAATGGTAGGTGGTATGGACCACTTCGGACAATGATTTGAGTTTGGAACGCACATTTTTGATATTCTCAAGCAACGCCCTTAGCTCCCCCGATTGCCGTGCTTTTTCAAACCTCTGTAGCAAATTACCGGAGAACTTGTCCCTCAAAGTCGTGTAATTTAGCACAATTGGCTCAACTTCAACGCCTTTTATACTTTTAAATCCGCTGAGCTTAATTGAACCATTCCAATTACAAGGCAACATTAATGGTATTGAGAATTGATATTTATCCGCATCATACACAGCATAAGAGCGAACGGCAGCAACATCACTCCGTTCTTCGTAGCTTTTGTCGATTGAAGCATCAACAATTTCAAACTGATTGGGAATCATCGGCTGGTCGAACACCACCTGAAGCTCTGAAACCAAAGCCATCTCCGAACCGGAAGCAGGACTAACCGAGATTACCTTCGGCCTCTCAGACTCAATTTGCACAGCAGGCGCTTCAACCTCAACCTGCACATCGGTTTTTACACCCGGCTTTAGAGAAATATCTTTAAAGGTAACCCACTGATACGGCCGAATCTGAAATTGAAATTCCTGAATATCTTTCAAAAACACTTTGGGGAAAGCGAAAGTCTGCTGTCGCATTTGATTAACCGAAAGCGAGGTTTGAACCTGTCCTTTGTGCTCAAAGCCACTTTTATCAATGACAATAAGTCGTATTGCATTGTTGTCGTCAATCATATTATCAGAAATAGTCATTACCAATCCGTCTTTGGACTCATTTGCAGCGGAGAAAATGATCTTTTTACCTTTCACAGTTCTAAAAGTAGTACCATGGCCATTATGCGTCGCTACAGTGCTCCATTTTCCTGTTGCAGCACCAGCTTTTATTTTTGTTTTATTGATTCCAGGTTTGATATGAACGCGGTAGGCAAATATCTCTTTAGGCTCAATAACATCCAATCCACTACTCTGTTCAGACCCTCCGATGCTGCCTCTTATGAAATCAAAATCCTGCCCATCAGCTTCGAACGCTATTTCGTAACCAGGATACTTTGAATTATACCTACTCTTATCTTCTGTAATAATCCTCATGTCCAGTCGGCTTCCATCCGGTCGCCACCACTGTTTGCCCTGGCTGGGATATTCACAAATTCCAACCAGCTCAACTGTAACGCCATTTGGTAGCGCTGCTGTAAACTGCGGCTCATCGTTTTTATTATCTTTAGTTGCTGCCGCTGCCATTGGTAATAGGATTGAAGCTAAAATTATGACTGTCAGTAAGCCAAGAAAGCTGATTTTTGCAGATTTTGGTATTGGTCGAGTTAACATATGCTTAATCCTTCTTTTTAGCGCATTTTTCGATTCGGCTACGCCTATAAGACGCAGACTTAAATTTGTCTTCCAAAACACCATCTCGGCAATATCGATTAAAGTATTGCTGTAACTTTTAGCTTCGTTGCCAAGAGTAACAAGAACCGCCTCGTCAACAGCCTGCTCGCGAATCCTGCGGACGATTAAATTTGCCAGCCAGACGAATGGGTTGTAAAAATATATGATTTGAAGAACAGTTTGTATGAGATTGACCCATAAATCCCCTCTTTTTATATGGGCCAGCTCGTGGATTAAAACCGCTCTAAGTTTGTCGCGCGATAGTTTCTCCAGAAGAGAGGTCGGCATCAAAATGGCCGGTCTGAAAAGCCCGCAAACAGCGGGGCTTTGTAAATGATTAGATAGTTTTAACTCGATATTGCGGCGAACACCAACCTGTTGACGGTATTGATTCAACATGTCGGATAATCGGCCTTTTGCGGACTTACTTTGAAGCAACAGGGCCCTGACAAAAAACATACGTTGAATGAGCAATACGGAAAATACCAATACACCTATAAGCCAGATAAGAAAAACCGTCGCCTGCCAAGTGACCGAAGGTAAGTTTGAAGCAGTAGATGCAACCGGTCCAACAGTCTCAGAAAAGGACCGGGATGGCTGGGCCTGGGGGAATTCTGTGTTTATCACGAAATCTTCAGACGTAACCGGCTTAACAGGTTTAGCGGCGGACATATTGGATGCGGATTTTGAGGCGAACCGCTCAGTAGGTAGAATACCGCCACACCAATAACCAATTCCTGTTTGTAGAGATAGTGTCGGAGGCAGGATGAGTTTGATAAATACCAGCATCCATAGAAAATAGCGAAATACCGCACGCACATGCCTTCGCAGCAGAAAATCAATAATCAACAGCAAGACAATCAGTACGCTGGACTGGACAAACATATTGCAGGCATAATTACAAAACCCGCGGCCGATGCTGTTTATGCTTATCACCAAATTATTAATTATCTGTTCCATTTTTTCTCTCCCATGTTTTATTGATTTATTTTACGTTTTTTGGCTTTGGCTTTATCGACGAGTTTACGCAATTGTGATGCCTGCTCTTTTGAAAGTCCTTCGTACTCAATTAAGAATTGCATCATTGGGGTAAGCGCACCATCAAATGCACGCTTGAGCATTTTGCGAAATTCGCCTCTTTTAGCGTCAATTTTACTTATACAGCAGCTAAATAGCTGCAGGTTGCGAACTCTATCGATTTTTAGAAATCCTTTCTCCACCATGCGGTCCATCGTGGTCTTTACGGTGCTGTAGGCCCAGTTTTTACTTTTGGTCAGTGTTTCCTGAACCGTTCCGGCCGCACAGGGCTCTTTTTCCCAGAGAACTTTCATTATTTCCCATTCCGCTTCGGTTAATTCCACAGTCGATTTTTGCCGGTTGGACTTTTTTATTTTTCTCGGCTTATGCATATCTTTATCTCCTATGTTCTATTTTATTAGAGTATATTCGACACTTGTAGAATATGTCAAGAAAAAAATAGATATTTTTTAAATTTTTTCACATTGCTGTTTTTTTGGCTGCTGATGGTGTATAATAAGGGAAAAATGGCAGTTCATTTATCTTACATCGGGGCCGGAATCTATGTTTTTCCCTTATAGCTTGTCTTGAGCTTGTCGGAGGAATGACAAAAATAGTCAGAATGTTGTCAGTTATCAGTTTGGGTGTCTGTGACAACGATAGCCAAATGCACTTTTTTCTCATCCTGAATCTGCGTTGGCGGCCCCGTGGTTGTTTCTTCCACACCGGTCAAGCGCGGCTTAGGCGGGGTTATTATATTGACTATCTGCCTGGCGTTGACATTATCGATAATGACCTGTTTATCAGGTGTTTTGGTTTCTACAAACAATGTGGCAGAATCGAACTGTGCCCAGGAATTTTCCAGACTGGCTAATAGTGAAGTCAGGTTGTCTCGGCTGCAAACAAGAGTATATATATTTTTGTTGCTCTGGCGCTTTAGAGTTACGGAATTTGCAAGGCCGTTGTTCTCAATTGCCCTATTGATGAGCGTGTCAGCGGCGAGAGAGTTATTTGTTTTCAATTCAAGACGGCCCTTAAATCCTATCGCCGGCTGGGTAGGTTCAGGAGTTATAATCGTGTAAATTACGGTTGCCAGAACAGCTGCCAGGGCAATCATAGCGGCGGCAGCCAATACCTTGCGGAAAATCAAATGTCTTGCGCCTTTACGTTCGTCAATTGTTATGTGTTGCTCAGACAATAATGCCTTTCTTTCCAGCGAAGTTTTTACCTGCTCAGCCATATCGGCTGGCGCTTCGGTGTAAGGCAGAGAAGCCACTAACATCCTGCATTTTTGCAATTGCCGCAAACGCAGCTCGATTTTAGCGTCGTGTGCTATCAGCCGTTGAACCTCATTTTGCTGTCTTGTTGTCAGCTCTCCGTCAATATAGCTATTGAGTAATTCGTCGATATCATGGTTCTTATTCATTATAAAAGGTCCTCCATAATATCTCTCAGATTGCTTCTTGCCCTGCTGAGCCGGCTTCTGACCGTGCCTAACTCGATGTCGAGGACTTCCGCAATCTGGGCGTAATTCATACCTTCAATATCCCGCAGGATAACCACTGCTCTTTGGTCATCGTCTAATTCCATCAGTGATTTCATAGCTATTTGGCACAATTCCTTGTTCTGAGCAATCTCTGCCGGCTCAGGGCAATTTTCATCGTTTAAAAAGTCTTTTAATTTCTGTTTTGCCGGGTCATTGTCTATATCCTGCTCGGCGTCCAGCGACCTAAATGCAATCTTCACGCGTTTTTTGCAATAATTCAGGGTCAGATTAACAGCAATCCTGAACGCCCAGGTGTAAAAGCTGCTTTTACCCTGGAACTGCTCAATATTCTCTATTACTTTGACAAAAGTCTCCTGTGTAAGTTCCGCAGCATCATCGGGATTTGCACAAATTTTTAATATTACGTTGTAAATGCGGCTTTGATACTTAAGTATGAGCCGTTCCATCGCTGCCGAATCGCCCTGCCGGCACTGATGAACCAGTATGCTGTCATCGATGCTGATGTTTGTTGTCTGTGGGAGCACTCTTTTCTCCTGTTTTAGACTGGCATGGTCCTAAAAGGTTCCGATAAAAGATAAGCAAAAAAGAGCTTAATTTTGCAATATAATCGCAGATTAGGATTTTCGGGTCAAATTCTTTTCTTGATTTTTCTTTGAGTTTTGTTTACACTAATAAAAGGCGAGTTCACGCCTGAAATGGTTGGTCTTTCGGTGTCTATATGGAGAAGGTAATTTTTGTGAATGTTTTAGGGAGTCAATTCCGTTTTGTTTTATGAATTCCATTCGTGAGTTTGTTGGCCTAAAATCTGTAACATTCTGGTAATAATAAACTTACGAGGAAAATTAAGATAATCGCGGAAAATATGATATAATGCTACTTATAGGAATCCTTTGTGTATTTGAAAAAGGAGGAAAGATGAAAATACAGCCGGTTTGGCTGTGGTAGTTTATTTTATGTCCGGTATTTATGTTGTGCCGACAGATAGAATCTTTCCATCCAGCGGCTATGTGTTTTTCCGGTAAAGTTAATTCCTGAGCTGGTGGTAGCTATGCTGTCGGATTTGTGTAGGGTTTTGGAAAGCTGATTAGGCCAAAAAGATTTTTACGGAATAATAAATGTCATATCAGAATAAAAAGAAGCTTTTTGTAGCCACACTGTTGTTGGTGATTCCTGTTTTTTGCTTTCCGCAGAGTGCGTGGGCCAAGTCGCTGTATGCAATCAGTAACCACTCTTCAAGTGCAATAACAGCTTATAGTATTCAAGGCGGCGAAATACAAAGACAAATTGAAACGAATGTCCATTGGCCAAATGGCGCAGTAGGGTTAGCACTGGATCCTGATTCTGAGGTATTGTTTGTTAGTTACGACGGCACCAGCAAGTTAGAGCTGATTAATGCCCGGACAATGAGGGAGATAAGTAATATCGCGGCGCCTCTTGAATTAGCCGGTATTGCATTTGACCGGTCAAAGCAAAAACTTTATGCGATAGGCAGAGAAACGAACAGACTTTATGTTTACGTATGGGATTCTGACACAAAAACACTTACACTCGAAGATGGAACACATAAATCTCTTCAAAATATTGGTCAGGAGTATGGTTCTTATGGGATAGCCGTTGATGAAAATCGTGGTCACTTATATGTTACTGACAGAACAAATGCGGTTAAATTTTACAGTACGATTGACTGGTCGTATCAAGGCACTATCAATATCGTAGTTAATGACGAGGAACGCATAGCGGTAGGAATTGCCTTTCACGATAATGGCGAAGTGGGTAAATATCTTTTTACCGGCGGGTATATGCATACCCAGCTTAATCAATACCTTACCCGAACAGATGTAACCGATGTTAACAGCCTGTCTTTTGCTGAGTATAACCTCGGAGCAGCCGTAATAGGAGTGACGGCTGACTTTGACACCGGATTCGTTTACGTAACAACGTATAATCATCATATAGAGGTTTATAATAATGCTACTTTTCCATCCGATCCCTGTTATATTGAAACAGCAGGCATTTCCGGCCCTGCGGATATTATAGTTCGCAGAAGTGTTGCATATAAACCGCCTGATTTCTACATTGAGAAAGCTTATGATATAAATGACGCGAATTATGTTTTGCCGAATGATGAGATAACCTATATAGTTACATACGGCCCCAATAGTGCAGACCATAATAATGTAGTAATAACCGATTATCTTCCCTATGAAGTTGACTATGAGAATATATTAGACCCCAATTACAGTTCCAATGACCATACTTATACATGGGTAATCGGTTCTCTCGATGCCAATGCCTCGAACAATTCGGTCATGCTTACAGTGAAGGTAAACGAGCGGGCTGCGCCAAATGGTGTCATTACAAATTTTTGCGAAATTGAGAGTGACACCGCCTATGTCGCGGTGACGGTGGACACGAATGTGGGTTTCTGGCAGCCCGATTCCGATATTATCTACGTTAGCACTTCATCCCCCTGGTCACCCGGAACCGGAATGTCCTGGAGAAGCGCATATATTGATTTGCAGGATGCACTTGAAAGGGCCCGCAGCGGCTACGGTTCTGAGATATGGGTTGCAAAGGGAATATATTATACTCACACGGACCTTGACCCAAAGTACTGGCCCGTGTCATTTGAGCTTGTTGATGGTGTGGATATTTACGGTGGATTTGCAGGCAATGAAACATCCAGAAATCAGCGAAATTGGGTGACAAACGAAGTTATTTTCGAAGGTGTTATAGGTGACAGCACCTACAGCAGCACAGACTATCTGATAGAAGCAACAAACCTTGCCCAACGAACCATTATTGATGGATTTACAGTCAGGACGGGCGCCAAGGCCGGTATAAAGATTGACGGCGGTTCATTAACAATACGAAACAACAAAATTATAGAAGGCCAGTATTTTCCGGACCCCGGTTATGAAAAGGGCTATGGCATAGAATGTATAAACTCATCTTCAGTGAGCATTACAGATTGTTTGATTAAAGACAACGAGAATAGCGGTATATATTGTGACAGCAGCTCATTTGTAATTTTTAATTGTCTGATTAGTGGAAATGGAGATAATAGTTATGAAGGTGGTGGAATATATTGCTATGATTCTGATTTGTTGGTTATAGAACGCTGTATATTCGGAAATAACTTTGCTTACTATGGCGGTGGTATATTAAATTACTCCAGTAGTCCGATAGTAACCAACTGTGTTTTCAGCGACAACACGGCTGTTTCTTCCGGTGGAGGAATATATAACTTTGATTGTTCTTCGCCGACATTAGTAAACTGCACCTTCAGTAGAAACTCGGCTGGAAGTAGCGGCGGAGGAATGTACAACTATGAGTCTTCTGCTGATGTAACAAGCTGCATTTTTTGGGGTGATTACGCCGAAGGTGGTAACAACGAGATTGGTAACTATTCGTCTGACACAACCATCAGATATTGCGATATTCAAGGTGGCTGGCCGGGCAGCACAAATATCAACTGCGACCCATGTTTTGTTGACGCCAATGCCAATAATTATCACCTCGATGTGAATTCATCTTGCATTGACGCAGGCGACCCTGACTTTAATCCCAACCCGCCTGAAACCGATATTGACGGTGAACCTCGCATAGTAAACGGCCGGGTCGATATGGGCGCAGACGAGTATTACCATAGTCCTGCTGATTTCTACGATGACGAGATTGTAGATTTTATAGATTATGCAATTTTTGCTAATGCCTGGCAAAGCTCATCCGGTGAGCCGGATTACAATGATGTTTTTGACCTCGAAGACGATGACATAATTGACTACGCTGACCTTGCTATTTTCTGTGGTGATTGGCTCTGGCAGGCCGCCTGGACACAGCCAATAGGATTTTGATTACTGATGAGGCCGGGTATAGTCCCATAGTCCCTGGAATACGGGA
>Ga0315552_1000689_pt1 | contig 20938 bp, 13 predicted proteins | sample SalMarSW160170MG_2_FD_203102 | JGI IMG/M metagenome (GOLD analysis project Ga0315552, IMG submission 203102) | Salt marsh sediment microbial communities from the Plum Island Ecosystem LTER, Massachusetts, United States - Salt Marsh Sediment SW1601-70 ...
AGGCGAGCTAAAATACAGCGACGGTTTAATGGATTTTAATATTACTCCGCCAATTGTGCTTGGCGAAGACGGCAAAGATGATTGGCTTTTCATCGTAATTCTGCCCACAGAAGCTGTTTTTACTCCAGGAGAAGTTTGTCAAATAAAATTTGTTTTTGACGGATGGCAGACTAATCTTTCTGATTATCCTTCAGGATTTTCCGACCAAGAAGAAATTGCCAGTTCTTTTAATGCTGAAGGAGTAAAAATAAATAAAGTGTATTATGACGTGGACGCGGAACACGGCTCAGAATCCGCTAATGAATGGATTGAAATTTACAATCCTTTAGATAATCAGGTAGATATTTCCGGCTGGACAATTGAGGATAATAATTCTACAGACACAATTCCCAGTTCTGAACCCATTCCAGGACATGGTTTTGCAATGATTGCCGGTAGCGCCGCTACTTGGGGATATTGGAATATCCCTGACAATGTAATAAAAATTGTTTTAGATGACGGCGAAATAGGGAATGGTTTAAGCAATGAATCAGACAGAGTGATTCTTAAATTAGCCAGCGGAAGCGAAGATGATGCTATGAGTTATGGAGCTGATACTTATGCTTTTGATCCTTCTTGTCCCGATGTTGCCGAAGGGCATATTTTAGCAAGAATTCCGACCGGTTTTGACACCAATCAGGCTTCTGACTGGAAAGACATCGGCTTGCCCGAGGTGACGGTGATTAATCCTAACGGAGGAGAGATATGGTGGGTAGGCAGAACTTATCCCTTGCAATGGACAGCCGCAAATCCCAACGGTGATGATAGTGATTTGAGCATTGATATTTGGTATTCCTGGGATTCAGGAGTTACTTGGGCGAACATAGTAATGGGAACTGAAAATGACGGCGTTTTGGACTGGAGGATACCATTGTTTATTGACAGTTATTATGTTCCTTCAGATAAGGCCCGAATAAAAGTGGAAGTTTGGGGTCCGGAAAACTTTATGGTTCAAAGTTGGGATATGTCAGATGCTGATTTCTGTCCGCCAATAGACTTTAGCTTGCTTACGCCAGAAGAATTGGAAATGGCTAAAGCATTGGGTTTAGTTGACATTTCTGGTGAGCCAGTTATTGAAGAGCCAACATTAGAAGAAACACCTGTTTCTGACGAAAATTCTCCGGACGAAAATCCATTGAATGAACCGGAAGATGAAGAAAATGGCGAAGGCGAGGATGTAATTCCAGATGACATTTTTGATGACGAGAACATAGGCGGAGAAATAATTGATCCTCTAGGCCTTGATCCTATTGAAACAGATACTCCCGAAGAAGAAGGAATTGTTGTTGTTCAAGCGGAAGAAGAGACAGTTGATGATGAAACAGAGGATATTGAAGAGCAGGAACAAACCATAGAAGAAAACCCAATCCCTACTGAAAATCAAGACGGTGGAATAATTGATAAAATAGACGAACTGATTGACGAAGTAGTAGATGCGATAGTTGAAGAGATTTTACCCGATGAGCCGGCCTCAGATGAGGTGATTGATGAAGAAGTATCAATAGAGGAGACACCAGTTATTGACGAAACAACAGTTATTGAGGAAACAGCGGTTTCTGATGAAACAGTTGTTGAAGAGTCGGTCGTTGAAGAACCGAGCGATGAGCCTATTAATATTGACAATCCGCAAGAAGAACCGAGTACCGTTGAAGTAGAAAATCCGGTTATTGAGGATGAAGAAACTCCAACAATAGAAGAACAGCCGGCAACAGTGCCGGAAAATAATACTTCTGACCAATGTCCGGTACCGGAAAGCGGCGGAGACGGCGGAGACGGCGGAGACGGCGGAGACGGTGATGGAGGTTCAGACGGCGGCGGCAGTCCCGAGGACAGCGCCTTAAGTGAATAATAATTTAAGAACTATGAATAAATCATTAAAAACCACCATTAACCCCGTTAGAAATCAAAGATTTCTAAACTGGGCTAACGGGGTAAAAATTTTAATACTTCTAATTACGATTTTTGGCGCCGGACTTATTTTTGCTTCATCAGCAAAAGCTATTGATGTAGAGTCTTTGGTTGTTCAATTTGAAAAAACTACCTTATTTGACGAAGGTGATTTTAAGCCGGGCGATAGTATTGCCAGATGGGCGAAAGTATTTAATAACAGCGCTCAATCTCAAAGAATTGCCACTGAGGCTATAAATTATCCTGGTTTTCCCGATTCGGAGATAGTGCCGAGCAACGATTTATCCCGAGCCTTATCAATTATTATCCGGGAAAAAGGCGGAGAAGATTTGTATGGCGGTTCTGTTGGCGAAAAAACTTTATTTGATTTTTACCAAGATGGTGAGACATATCTTTCCGACATTGCAGCTGGTGAGTTTCAGGAATATGAATTTGAGGTTAGTTTTCCAATAGAGAAAAGTGATGAGTGGCAGGGCAAAACAACCGGCTTTGATATTTTGGTTGGTTTTCAGGGAGCTGGAGGCGGAGTGCCGCCTGGGACTGGAGGCGGAGGAGGCGGTGTTGTTTGGCCGCTGGGTTTGGTTATTAAAAATGAAGGAACTTCTCATATTAGCACAATCTCTGCGAAAATTACTTGGCATACTTCCTTTGACGCGACAAGCAAAGTGGTTTATGGCACTGCTCCAGGAGTATTCAATTTAAATACTGCAGCTGGCGGCGGTCCGCCAAAATACGGTTATCATGATTCAACTACAGAAGCAGACACACCCGCTGATTCTTTTGGCGTTACTTTCCATGAAGTAGAATTAACCGGGCTTATTCCGAATACTATTTATTATTATCGCTGTATTTCTCACGCTTCACCGCCAACTATTGGTTTGGAACATAGCTTTACCACTCTTGCCGCCATTACAGAAGTAAATGAGGGACAAATTGGAGAAGAAGTTGAGAAGGGAATTAGAGAAGTCAAAGAAGAAAAGGGTAAAGATGGTCGCGAGGAAATAGGTGGAGAAGAGATAATTTTACCTATAGCTGAAGCAACAGAGGGAGAATCAGTTGGCGAGGACAATAGCTGGCAAGAAGAAGATTTAATTAAAGACAAAAGCGGATTAGAAGAAGAAATTGTTCAAAAGGCTTTTTTCTCAAACTTATTAGCCGGTTTGGGTTTGTTTCTTGATGGAATTACTTGGTTTCAGTGGATGATAATTATTCTTATTCTTTGTTTGATAATTTTGTTATTTAGGCTCAAAAAAAAGAGAGAAGAAAAAAAGAAGAAAAATAAGCAAAATATGTAAATCCCGCCTGCCCCGTTAGACAAATTTTGTCTAACGGGGTGAAAAGTAGGTTAGAAATTCCGTTGTTTAAAGTTTTTAAGGAATACCTCCTTCTGCTCAAATTAATAAAGTTTATTGCTGCTAAAACTTTTAACTGGGTAAATAAAATATCAAAAACGGGTTTAGGTCCGTCCTAAACCCGTTTTTTGTTTTTGGAGGTACAATAGTAAATAAAAAAGAGCCGGAAGCGAGTTCCGGCCCCTATTTTCAACGGAGGCTGGCGGTTAATTTCTATAGAAGGCGCCGCCGAGAAGCAATAACCAAGCTATGATTTGCTGGCGATTTGGCCTCCATGACAGAATCACGCCCGTTTTCATTGTCGGATAAGGGGAAAACCCTTCTCCGGTGGTGTGATCTATCCCGCAGGGACAAAAACCGTCTGCATCAATACGTCCTCCGCAATCAGTACATTTTTCCATTTTAAGACCTCCTTTATTTTGAATCCTTGTTCTGAATTTTTGTTCCGTCTATTTCATAGTATATGGCAATGGGCTTGAAAAGTCAACCCATGCCTAAATTAGGACTGGTGGTTCAATTCTTTTAAAAGTTTTTCAATATCTATTTTATAGATTTGACAGACATCGCCGATTTTAATGTTTTCAATTTCAAACTTTGCCATCGGGCAATGAAGGCAGGGAAGTTCATATTTTTCCAGAACTTCTTCTGCTTTAGGATTTTTTAAAATTTCCGCTATGATTGTATTTTTTGTTATTTTAGTCATACAATTTTATTTTAATCTGATAATAAATTTTTACAAGAGAAAAGCCGCTGCTTGGCATAGCAGAGGCTTATAAATTAGGTCATTTTTTATTCGGTTACAACAGCGGGCTGAATAACAAGCACGTTTATTTCTTTCCTGGTTTCTTCTGGTATGGCTACAAGTATTCCAATTCCAATACTTTCTCGGCATTTCTCGGGATCAGAGATACTGAGCAGATTTTCAACCCTTACCGCTCTTGCCGCAGAGTCGTCGTCAACGCTCTCTTCTGGTTTTAACACCACGATGTTGGCCACGGCAGTTCTCCCTCTCATTTTTTCTCCTTTGCCTTTTTAGCCATGAGTATAAACTAAAGCTTCCATTATTGTGAAAATCACTACTCCTTGGCGGTCTTTTTTTGCAATAGAATCCCAGATAATTTCTCCCAACTCCTGTGAAAACGAATTAAATTTAGGATGCAACTTAGGATTTTCAGCTTTTTGTAATTCTTCGGGAACATCGAGCAATTTTTTTGAATTAAGGCTTTCTGCTAATTCTTTTGACCCAGGTTTAACCCGTCTTAAAACTTCCAGAGTAATAACTACTCCTTTGTCTGTCTCAGCCATTTTGTCCTCCTTTGTTAGAAAGAGCTTTTGCTTGGTTTGTTTAATCATAATATAGCATAAGAACAAAAAAAAGCAATACCGCCTGCCCCGTTAGAAGTTTTGATGGAAAGTAAGGAATTATTGCAGAAAAATGTTTGTCAGAGTAATCCAATCTCCACCTGTGGAAAACCCCATTTCTAACGGGGTTGACAAATAATCTGGGTTTGCTAATATAATAATATCCGACAATGGCCAAGTCGGATAGAGTGGGAGTAGCTCAATTAGCCTGCACAAGAAAGGAGGTTGAAATTGAGGCTATGCGGACTGAGTCAGTCAGTGTTCATGATAAGAGGCTTTATTAGCCCCGAAAGAGGGATTCCTCCCTAACGATCCTTATCAAGGATAGTTCTTTTCTTCGCCAAACTAAGGGTTTATTAAAACCCGTGACCCACATTACGGTGTGAGGCCACAACACCATTGGGGGCCGACCTACTGCGGTAGGGGCCCCATTTTTTTATTGCCAAAGAGCCAAATTTTTGATACTTTAGAATAATATGGAATACCAATACATTATTTGCCACTATGCTGAAATAGGTCTGAAAGGCAAAAACAGGAAATTTTTTGAAGAGAAACTAATAGAAAACATAAAACGGGTTCTAATGCCCGATTGTTTTGAATTTGTTAAAAGAATTTCGGGCAGAATAATTGTAAAATTAAACAAGATAGCTGTTCGAGACCCGATCTCGCGTAGCTGCCCGAGGACGGGCCTCGGGCACATTAAAGAAATCACAGAGGCTTTGCAAAAAGTTTTTGGTATTGCTTATTTTTCTTGGGCCGTTCAATCAAAACAGGATATTAAATTAATCAAGGAAAAAGCCTTTGAGATTTTAAAGGAAAAGAAGTTTAGGACATTCAAAATTTCCTGCCAACGTTCAAAAAAGGACTTTCATCTGGACTCTCATCAGATTAACGAGAAAATTGGGGAATACATATTGAGAAAATTCCAAGTCCCAATGATCCTGGATGCGAAGCGGACTCCCCGTAGGGTTGATTTCCAATTAAGTCCCAAGTCCCAAATGCCCAAAATCAATGTGGATTTGGAAAATCCGGATATTACTTGTTTTATTGAGGTTGTGGAGCGATACGGCTTTTTGTACACTGAAAAAATCAAAGGATTAGGCGGTCTGCCGAGCGGGACGAGCGCTAAAGCGGTTGTTTTACTTTCCGGAGGCATTGATTCTCCGGTTGCCGCTTTTCAAACAATGAAACGGGGAGTAAGAACAATTTTTATTCATTTTCACGCATTACCTTACACCAGCAAGGCTTCAATTGAGAAAGTTAAAAAAATAGCCGCAATTTTGAATGAATATCAAAGTCTGTCAAAACTTTACCCAGTTAATCAGAAAGCCCCTGTTTTTAGGCCGGGAATGAAGGGATTTGATGGTAAAATAAAAATGCCTCGTCCTTTGGCGCCGTGGATTAGCGGAGTTTATTTAATTCCTTTTGCCGATATTCAAAAAGAGATTTTTCTTAAAACCCCGGCAAAACTGCGAGTCATCCTTTATCGCAGATTTATGTTTAAAATTGCCCAAGAGATAGCCGAAAAGGAAAAAGCGTTAGCTTTGGTTAGCGGCGAGAGTATTGGTCAGGTTGCTTCCCAGACCTTGGAGAATATTAAAATTATTGAGCAGGCTGTTCATTTGCCCGTTTTCCGGCCCCTGATTGGACAGGATAAAGAAGAAATAATTGCTTTGGCTAAGAAAATTGGAACATTTAAGCTCTCTATTTTGCCGCATGAAGACTGCTGCAGCCGCTTTTTGCCAAAACATCCGGAAACAAAAGCCAAAGTTCAGGACGTTAAAAAGGCTGAAAGTAAATTAGATATAGAAAAATTAATTAGCAATACTATCGCGCAAATTAAAATTGATCCCATTACCTAAGTTGGGTGTAAGGGCTTGACACGCCCCTTTGCTTGCTTTAAGCTAAAATAAGGCTGTGGAAAATCGAGAGACCCGCCGCGCTGAGCGCAGCGGGGCGAATAGCCCCTCCTTTCGACCGAAAAGAGTGGGTGCCTCCCTCCTTTTCGTGTTCGCGTAAAAGAAGGGAGTCAAAGGTCGCCACAAAAACGCGATTATTTAATTATAAAGAAGCTTGAAATATAGAACCTGAAATAGTTGTGTTTCAGGTTTCGGGTTTCAGGTTTCATGATATTATGGTTGAAACAGGTTATTGCGTTAAATGTCGAGAAAAAGGCAGAGAAATAAAGAATGCAAAAGAAGTTGTTATGAAGGGCAAGGGAAAGACAAAGAGAAGAGCTTTGACCGGGAATTGCGCAGTATGCGGAACAAAGATGTACAAGATTTTACCGTCAAAGAAATAGATGAAGCAGTTTTCTTTCGAAAGAAAATACAAAAATGCGACGAGAGCGTTTCTCGTCGCATTTTTATTTGTAGACTAAAAGGCAAAAGTTTGATAAAGTTTAAAAATATGTTTAAGAAAGAAAAGAGAATTGTTTGGATTATTTTAGCAGCCTTATTTTGTTTTAATATTCTTGTATGGATTGGGGTTTATGAATTAAGTCAGCCCAGATTTCTGGAAGTAATATTTTTTGATGTGGGACAAGGCGATGCCATTTGGATTGAGACCCCAGAGAAACATCAGATTCTGATTGACGGGGGACCGGGTTCAACAATTCTGGAAAAATTAGCCCAAGAAATGCCGCCCCATGATAGAACGATTGATTTAATTATTTTAACCCATCCGGAGGCTGACCATGCGACAGGATTGATTAGAGTTTTAGAAAGATATAAAGTAGAAAATATTTTATGGACCGGAGCAGAAAAAGAAACATCGCTTTTTGAAAAGTGGCAGGAGGCGGTTGATGATGAAGAAGCAAGAATAATAATTGGACAAGCTGGTCAAATAATTAAAGTTGGGCAAAGTTTTTTAAAAGTCCTGAATCCATTAGAGAATTTAGAAAAGCAGCAAATTAAAAATATCAATAATACATCAATTGTTGTTCAATTAATGTTCGGCGAGGATTCATTTTTATTCACCGGAGATATTTATAAAGATAAAGAAAACGAATTAGCTGAAAAATATGAGTTAGATTCTGATATTTTGAAAATTAGCCATCACGGAAGCAAAACTTCAACCAGCCAGGAATTTTTAAACGAGGTAAGTCCAGAAATTGCTATAGTTTCCTGTGGCAAAGAAAATAGTTATGGCCATCCGCACCCAGATGTGATGGAAAAGTTGCAAGGAATAAAGGTTTTGCGAACCGACCAGGATGGAGATATAAAGTTTAGTTGTAATGGAAAAGAGTGTTTGGTAAAGACAAGCTATTGAGTTTATGCGGAAGATATGATAACATAGAAAAAATTACTAATTCCTAATTTCTAATTCCTAACTAATGACCCAATGACTAAATCCCAATGAACAAAAAGCATTTGGTCATTAGACATTGGGATTTGAGGTTTAGTTAGAAATTAGAGCAATTAGAAATTAGAATAATTTTAACTATTATGACCAACCAAAAAACCCTAGTTATTATAAAACCCGATGGTATCCAGAGGTCTCTCATTGGTGAAATTATCAAGCGCTATGAACAAACTGGTTTAAAGCTAATTGCTTTGAAGTTTTTAGTTCCAGACGAAGAAATGGTTGAGAGGCATTATTTGGCTTCCGGCAAAGAATGGATTGAAAAAGTTGGCAAGAAAACAATTCAGTCATACAAGGACAAAGGAATGAAGCCTGTTTTTTCTGATCCAATTGAATGCGGCAAATTTGTTTTAGGCGTATTAAAAAAATATTTAACCTCGGGCCCGGTTTTAGCAATGATTTGGCAGGGGAACGAAGCGGTCGGGGTTATTAAAAAAATAACCGGCGGAACCGAACCTTTAACTTCAGATGTTGGAACTATCCGCGGTGATTTTACAGTAGATTCTTATCATTTAGCTGATACTAATGAGCGGGCAGTAAGAAATTTGATTCATATTTCTGCTTTGCCAGAGGAGGCAGAAAAAGAAATCCCGATTTGGTTTTCTAAAGATGAAATTTTAAAATATCGTCTTATTCAGGAGAGAATTTTGTACGATGTCAATTTAGACGGAATAAAAGAGTAATGTAACGAGGAAAGACCTCGTTACATTGCAGGACTTGACCCCCTACACCTAAATTAGGTGTGGGGGTTTGACACGCCCGCCTGGAGCGCTATAATAAAATTGGCCCTGCAGAGTTCCCCTTTAAATTCTGGTATACTATTCTTAGGGGAGTCCGATATTTGATTAGGCCGTGGTCTAATCGTGAGGACACCCACCTTGAAGATTTCCGGAGTTTAAGAGAACTCGCAGAGCCATAAAAAACAACGAGAACATTTCTCGTTGTTTTTTATGGCTCCGGGTTGGTTTTTGTTTTCCACAGAGAAATTAAATTAATAATTTGATATAATATGGTAATAAATAAAAAAGTAGAGACCGGTCTCTATCCGTTTTAAATGATTAAAATCTTAAAAAACAATCTCAAAAAGTTTTTGATTTTTGGATTGGTTTTTATATTGCTAACTGGTTGGTTGTTTTCTGGTTGGCCGAGGATTTGGCCCCTCGGTGAGCTCGGGACAAGCAAAATTCGCATTCCCCCGGAAATTCCGAAAGCTCGCGCCGCCGGACCTGCTTTTGAAGCAGGGGAAATTACGATTAATGACTCCCTTGATTGGGAGACTATCAATTTATCAGGTTCTTATTCTTCCGCCCCAGTTATTTTGGCAACACCAGTGACAGCTAATAATTGTGAGGGTGTTGGTTCTTGTGCGGGTAATAGCACTGGGGGCGGAGGAGGTATGTATCCGATTCCTTTAATCAGAAATGTTGGGACTGATAGTTTTGATATTTCAATGTGCGTGGATGGTGGTAACACGACTTGCTCAACTGGCGTCAACTCTGAAACATTTCATTGGTTTGCTTTTGATGTTGATGACGCGATTAATTATAACTGGATTGAAGCCGGTACAACAGCCAATGTGAGTGTCAGCGGAGGCAACACGGCGGAAACTTTTACGACTTCTTTTACCTCTGCTCCGGTAGTCTGGACTCAAGCACAAACCTATTCGCAGGGTTCAAGTATCGGGGCAATAGCTTGGGTTAATGACAATGTTACAACAAGCGGCTTTACCTATATCGGCTGTACTCACCAGGGCACAGGCGATTCATGCACTGGCGGAACAAATGAAACCTTCGGCTATGTGGCAATAGATACTACCAATCAGTCCTTTGAAAGCGGTATAAATTTTCAATCAGGTTATGCTGATATAAGCAACAGCGTTTGGACAGCGGACACTTTCTCGCCTGAATACACCAGCCCAAGGGTAATGGTTACTCAGAACGACGATGACGGTGCTCAGGACCCAGAATATGCCTGGGCGAGGAATATTACTGGCTCTGGAATGGATTTTAGATATTGCGAGGAAGATGATGGTACTACTTGTAATACTCATACTGGCGAAAAAACATACTGGTTTGCCCTGGAAGAGCCAACTGTAGGACCTGCCACGGACCAGCTTCATTTTCGCTGGCGGGATGACACCACCGATTTAAATACTTCCGGCGGCTGGCTGGCAGTAGAAGACAATAACAGTATTGGTGACATTACAAAAAATACTACCTATCGCTTGCGAATTGAGTCAGCCAGGGCAAACGGCGCTGAATCAGCGGCCAGAACCTATGAGTTGCAATGGGGGGACAAAACCGGCCAATCTTCTTGTAATGATATTAGTACCTGGATAGGTATTGCCGACGCTTCAGATGAGTTTGATATGGTAGATAGCACAAATATTGATCCCGACGGAGAATCAACATCGGTCAGTCTTTTAACCGCGGAGGGTAGTTATACTGCCGGTGAAGGTCGAGACGTATCAGATACCACCGGTTCCATCGGACCCTTATCAGCCAATTATTACACCGAGCTGGAATATAGCTTTAAAGCGACCGATGACGCGGTAACCGGCCACAGCTATTGCTTCCGGCTGTATGACACAACTGCAGCGTCCGCACTGGATAGTTACTCGGTTTATCCGGAGGCGACAATCAGTTCAGTTACTATTGGTGCTACTTCTATGGAGTGGGGTACAGAGACCGGGGTTTCTGATGACAGTTGGAAAACTATCAACTTCACTGGCTCTTACATCAGTCCGGTTTTTATTTGTACGGTTCAGTACAATAACAATATCGGCAACGAATCAGATGGTGATGCTGATTCAGTGGTTTGCCGGGTGCAGAACGTCGGCTCAACTTCAGCTCAGGTTATACTGCAGGAACCCGGAGCCCCTGGCAGTTTAACCCAAACAGAAACCATCCACTGGTTGGTTGTAGAGGAAGGAGAGTATGATACTGACGATATTAAAATAGAAGCCTTTACTTATAATTCAACTATCACTGATGAAAATGGTTCTTGGGTGGGGCAGTCACAATCATACACCCAAACCTACACTAATCCAGTAGTTTTGGGCCAGGTAATGACTTATGCCGATTCTCTTTGGTCAGTGTTTTGGGCTCATGATGGATCTAATGGCTTACCCACTGCTTCTAATTTATACACTGGTAAACATGTTGGAGAAGATACCACGGTAACCAGAAATAATGAAATAATTGGCGTGGTAGTAATTGAGGAATCTCACGGCACTTTGGGAACTATTGAATTTGAAGCTGGAGTTCAGGGTCAAACAATTGAGAGAATAGACGATAGTCCCAATGATACCTATACTTTTTCTCAGTTCTTTGGCAGTACGCCAACCGTGGCGGTCGTTGCTCAAGCAGGAGTTTCTGGGACTGATGGTCCCCACCCGGTTTTATACGGTTCTTCTCCTTTAACTCAAACTACTATCAATCCAACTATTATGGAAGATGAAATTGCCGACTCTGATCAGGGTGGAAACACGGAGGCTGTAGCGTATCTGGTTTTTCAGTCAGCCGGCACTTATGCGGCTGGAGAACTGGCTTTAGATCAGACTACTTATCGTTTTTACAATAATGCCGACTCAGTTCAGCCAGGTTCGGCTTTAGGTAATGAAAATGCGGCTATTTCTAATGTGGCAGACAACAATATTATAAGAATTCGAATGGCGGTTCAGGCTGGTTTAAATAATTTGGCTGCTGCTGGTCAAGTATTTAAGCTTCAATACGGCCAGGGTTCTACTTGTTCGGCTATTGGCAGCTGGACTGATGTTGGAGCAGTCGATTCAGGAGTTATCTGGCGAGGGGATAATGTAAATACCACGCCCAATGATGGCGATACCATCACTGCTTCATTGCTTAATTCACAGATTAATGCTTTAGAATCTTATGAAGAAGAAAATAACTCTGTCAGTAATCCCAACGTCATTACTAAAGGCAGCCGGGGCGAGTGGGATTGGGTGGTTCAGAATAATGGAGCCGCTGCCGCAACTGATTATTGTTTTAGAATGGTTTTGTCTGATGGTTCAGTGATTCAATACACCAATTATCCAAAATTGACTACTGCCACTACGGCTAATCAAGCTCCAACAGTGGACAGTATAACTATCAGTCCTAATCCAGAAATAGACTTAGTGGCTGACGGCCAGAAAACAGTAACAATTACCGCTACCATTACTGATAATGACGGGTGCGAGGAGGTTTTTACTGATGGTTCAATTACTGGTGTTTTTTATGACGCCGACACCGTTGCTGATACCTGCAGTGCCGATGATAATAATTGTTATCCCAGTTTAACTTTAACTGAAGTAGGTAATACCTGCGACGGGGCTGGCGACTATACCGGCGATGCGGAAGTTACGGTTGATGTTTGGTTTCACGCCAATCCCGGAAGCAATTGGACAGCCAAAGTGACCGCTACTGATAGTTCTTCTGACTCTGGTTCTAATACTCAAACAGTTCAAATAAATACTCTTAATGCTTTTAAGCTTGATGTAAGCGAAATTAATTATGGAACCGTTAACCCTGATAGTGTTAGTTCCCAGCAAACAGTTTTAATTACTACCACCGGCAATACTGCAGTTGATGTTCAGCTTTCAGGAGATGATATGACCTGGAGCGGGAATACTATTCTTGTTACTCAGCAAAAATATAGTGATAGCAGTGGATTTGATTGGGACAGCGAGGGGACTGCTTTAACTGGCACACCTGTTTGCTATGAACTTTCCACCACTAAACCAACTGATAATCCCAGTAATCAGAGCGAAACTATTTACTGGAAATTAAAAGTGCCAACTGGCAAATTAGCTGGCGGACCATATACAGCTACCAATGATTTTGATGTAGTTTCAGACGCTACTTGTCCATAATTTTCCCCAGTTGATATGTTACTTGACGAATTTTTTTGTGGTAAAATGAGAATAGAATCTGGAATTTGGAATTTGGAATACAGAATGGAAATTTAGAATTTTGAATATAAAATCTAAAATTTAAACCAAAGGTCGAAGATATTATTTACAAAAACAGAAAATAAGAAATGCCAGAACATATTAAAAAAACAATACCCTGGATTGCTGTTTTAGCAGTGATTGTTTTAGTAGTAATTGTCGGTCTTAACTTCAAAGATTTAAAGGTTCAGGCTGATACAGCTGATACCACAGTGGTGGTAGGGAACGCTGTTCCAAGTTTTACTGTTGATCCTGTTGAAGACCCAGCTTCACATAGTGGCACAGGCACTGGAGATACAGCTAACAATCCAACCAATGTTGGTTCTAATGTTACATTTAAGGCAACGGCTACTGATACCAACGGCGACAATTATTATTTAGCCATTTGTAAGTCAGCGGCAGTTACCCCTGGAACTGGAGGCGGCGCTCCGACCTGCGACGGCGGAGAGTGGTGTATTTCTTCTTCCACTTCCAGTGGTTCTGAAGCCAGCTGCACTTATACTGCTTTGGCTGGTGATAACGAATCTAATGCTTGGCATGCTTATGCTTGTGATGCCGCTTCCTCCAGTCAGGAGTGTTCTTCTGTGAGTCAGGGAACAGGAAACTCAGGTTCGCCTTTTTATGTGAACCATTTGCCAACCTTTACTGCTTATCAAGACGATTCAGGAAAAGATCCTGGAGAGACCGTAACCTGGACAACTACTTCCGAAGACCCGGACAGCGATGCCGCAGATGATACAGTAACTCTTTATGTTTGCACAACCAGTAACTTCACCAGCGGCGGCTCGCCAGCTTGCGATGATGGTGAATGGTGTCATGATGCTTCTCCGGGAACCTCTGATTCCAGCTGTACCTATGATATTCCTTCAGTTTATCCAGACCAGAATCTTTCAGCTTACGGCTTTATAGTTGATAATCATGGTTTAGCGGCTTCTGGTGGTTCTCAGGGCACTGACTCAACTTTAACTGTTGATAATGTAGCGCCCAGCATTACTGACACTACTATTGCCTTGAAAGACACTGATGGAACTGGTAATTTGGAATTAACCACAGAAGAAGGAGAAACCGAGGGTTTTTATGTTGAGTTTGTGGTAGCTGATAATAACAGCTGTCAGACCTCTGCTTCCGGCAACGAGATTGCTTCAGCCGTAGTTCATATTAGGATGTCAGAAATAGCCCAAGCAAGTTGTGATGATGATGCTGAAGACAATAATAACAACTGTTATGCCAATGCCCATACTGGCATTAATGGAAGCTGCAGTCAGGATGAAAGTGTTGATGCTTGCAGTGGCACCAGCGATTCTACGGTTGGCTGGAAATGTGTTTTTCCTTTGCAGTATCATGCTGATCCAACAGTTGCCGGCGACTATCTCAAAGCCGCTTATATTTGGCTGGCAGCAGTAAAAGCTACTGATGACGACGGTTTTGACACCGGCCTGGTTGACGATTCTGACGGTACTGAATTAGACACTCTTGTAATGTATGATGTGGATAATGGTTCTGCCTCTATTAATTACGGCAGTCTATCTCCTGAAGATACTTCAGCTGACCAGACTAATACTATTGAGGCTACTGGTAATGTAGGACTTGATACCACTCTTTACGGCACAGACATGACTTCCGGCGGCAACACTATTGCTGTTGGCCAGCAAAAGTATGACACTGCTGCTAATCCTTACGGAAGTATGACTGCTTTATTAGTGGACCCAGGAGCAGAACTTGAGCTTAATGTTGGTAAGACAATTACTACTGGCAGCCCGGCTTATGCCAATATTCACTGGAAGATTCAAATTCCAACAGCCCAGGAAGCAGGTACTTATACAGGAACCAATACTATTGTTGGAAAAGTAAGTGAGTCAGCCGGCTGGTAATAAATAATCACTGAACCACGCGAAACCGTACGTTGAACCGCGCGAAACTTTTCGCGTAGTTTAGTATAGGGTTCTCAGTAAGTGGGAGTTTAGCGTTTATTTCGCGATAAATGATTTCCAAACGATTATTTTTAATTTTTGTTAGGAGTTTTCTTGTTGCTTGTCTCTTGTTGCTTGCAGTTCTTACAGCTCAAGCTGGTTTTGGCATTTCTTCCCCCTATGTCAGAAACGATATGTTAATCAGGGGTTCGCATTACGAGAAAAAGGTAACATTGGTCAGGGGTGATCCAGTTGAAGACTGGAAAGCAGAGATTACTATTAATGTTCCTGGTGCTGATGATTGGATTTCTGTTGATAAAGGAATGGAATTTATTTTGCCCAAAGGAGAAAAGCAGATACCGATAATTGTTAAAGTTGATGTTTCCAAAGATGCTGATTTTGGAAATTATAAAGGAAATATCAGGGTAAGAACTATGCCCCTGAAAAGGCCGGCTGGTCAGATAGCCATTGCTTTGGGTGCTCAGATTGATGTTGATTTAACCGTGGCTAAGGGAGGTGTTTTCGATTTCAAAGTTATAGGAATAAGTGTTTCTGATTTGGAGGAAGGGCACAAATTCCTATTTTTTAATATTCCGGGTAAGATAAAGTTTTCAATGGAAATAGAAAACACTGGAAATATGAAAGGTTCGCCCACTAAAGTTCATTTTGATATTTATGATTCCCAGGAAAAAGAGCTTTTGGAATCAATAGAAACCAAAAAAATAGGAAAAGTAGAGCCTTTTGAAACCAAAGAAGTTATTGCTAAACTGTCGACCAAATTGCTGGCTGGAAGCTACGTGGCTTTATTTGAAATTTATAAAGATGATGAAGTGGTTAACAAGGGTAAAATTCACTTAAGTATCCTTCCTTATGGGACTTTAGGTAAGGAAAGTTCTAAAGTCTTTGGCTTGCAAATTTGGATTTGGTTAATAATTGTAATAATCGTTCTGGCTGGAGCTGGTTTTGGGGGCTGGAAAGGATATGGGGTTTGGAAAAAACAAGGAAAGAAGCCGAATTTTAAAGAGATAGTCAAAAAGATAAGATTAAAAGAAGCTGTGAGGGTGATAGGAATGATAAAATTGAAGGAAAAGAGGGCGAAGAAGATAAAGAGGTTAAAAAAAGCAAAAAAGCAAAAAAGGAGCTAAGCTCCTTTTAGTGAGGGAGCTTAGCTCCTTTTGTCTTTATGATATGGCTTTTTTTCCACGTAATTTTATAACTATTATTATTTTTGTTTTTGTAATTTTGGGACTAATTTTTAGTCCCTCTTTTTTACCCCCCCACCACTTTTTTTTCGAAAAAAAAGTGGTGGGGGGGTTCGCCTACGGCTCAACTTTCCAAAGCTCGGTCTCGGTTGTTGTTCAATATAATTTATATCAGGAGGACTTTCAATTTTTCTCGCCAGATAATACTTTTTCTCCCAACGATGTCTGGCCGCCCGGCGATTATGATTTGTCGGTTAATACAAAAATTGACATAGCCACTTTTCCCATTCACCGGGGCGATATTATCCGTTTAAAAATTTCTTTAAGGGCTATTACGGAAATTCCCGGAAGCGCCGTTCGTTTCAAACTTCAATTTAAAACCAAAGGAGTCAGCTGTTCAGCCAATGAAACTTGGTATGATATGGGCGGGGAGGGTTCAAATGCTCTGTGGAGGGGATTTGATATCCCGGATTTAACTGATGATGATTGGATAACCAATGACCCAACAATGCCTGACTCTGATATGAGCGGCGGCTATAATGAGTTTGGAGAGACGACTTGGAATCCTGATACTATTCCAGGGGGTCAGCGGATTGAGTATGATTGGGTTATTCAAAATAATTTAGCCGCTTATAGAGAGACCTATTGTTTTAGAATGGTTCAGGTTGACAGCGCCAATCAAACGATTGCTTTACCCGTCTATGATAATTATATTGAGATTGATACCCTGCCGGAATATGTTGAGTTTGAAGACAAGATAATAGATTACAGCACCGGCGACTCTTTCTATTTAACTAATCCTAACAGCAGTCAATTTTTTATTGAAGCGCCGGAAAATTACGGAACAGCCAACCGGGATTTTAAAATGTATTCTTTTAATAAAAATGACTTAATATCTTCTATTCCTCCACCGGCTGGCCGTTATGCTATTGGCGACTATATTTACCAAACGCAGTCCCAAGCCAATAATTTTTTCTATCACGAATTTGATCAGCCTCTTACGGTATCAATTTCTTATGAGGAAGAAGATGTTTCCGGCTATAACGAAGATACTTTGGAGATAAGACGTTGGGATGGTCAAGAATGGGTAGCTCTTTCCAGTATAGTTGACAAGGACAATAATTTGGTAAGCGCGGTTACTTCAGAGTTTAGTTTTTTTGAGGTTTTCGGCGAGGAAGAAGAAGAGGCTGTTTGCGGCAATGGGGTTATTGAACAGGGAGAGGTTTGTGATGACGGAATTCATAATGGCCAATACAGCTATTGTAAGAGTGATTGTTCGGGCCTTGGTCCTTATTGCGGGGACGGCAGCCGAGATTCAAATTACGAAGGATGTGATGATGGCAATAGCAATTCTGGAGACGGTTGTTCTGCCACTTGTCAAAATGAAGGAGGCGGAGGCGGAGGAGGAGGTGGTGGTGGGGGTTATGTTCCGCCCTCGGTAACTAAAGTTGTGATTAGGGGGATAGCTTATCCTGAAGCTGATATTACCTTTTTGTCTGACGGTAAAGTAGAAGTTGCTACTGAAGCTGATTCTACAGCCAACTTTAATTTTGAAATTACTGATATCACGGCTGGAATTTATACATTTTCTCTTTGGGCAGAGGATAAAGAAGGTAGAAAGTCAATTACTTTTTCCTTTACAACCAATGTTGTCAGTAATACTACAACCACAGTTTCCGGAATTTTCCTGCCTCCGACAATTGAGCTTTCCAAAATTAAGCTCCAGAAAGGAGAAAGTCTGGATATTTCCGGCCAGACTGCGCCGGAAAGCGAAATTACTATTTCAGTTGAATCTTCCGAAATAACAAAAAAGACAACCGCTAGTAAACAAGGTGATTGGAATGAAGTTTTTGACACTAGTTTATTAGAGGACGGCATTCATACTACAAGAGCTAAAGCCAAATCTCCCCAGGGTTGGCTTTCTTCTTTTTCTCAGGTTTTAAGTTTTTATATTGGAGAAGCGGGAGCCGGAGCCGTATGTCCTATGGCTGATTTAAATCAGGACGGCAAAGTAAACTTGGTTGATTTTTCTGTTTTGCTTTTTTGGTGGGGAAAAGCCAATTCCTGCGCTGACCAAAATGGAAATGGACGGGTGGATTTGGCAGATTTCTCCATCATGTTGTATTACTGGACAGGATAGCACCGCACCTCGCTATGCTCGGGCGGAATTTCTCTGGATGGCGCGAAGCGCCAGACTCCCCCGTAGGGTTGCTTTCTAAATCCTAATATCTAATAAAATGTCAAATTTCAAAGTTCAAATGTCAAAAATTCTACTGTTAATTCTTGTTATTTGTTGTTTATTGATTGTTGCTTCTTATACGGAGGCAGCGGTTTTGTATTTAGAGCCAGCCAGCGGAGAATACCAGCCGGGAGATAGTTTTATGGTGGCAGTTAAAATTGATACAGAAGGAGAGTGTATTAATACTATTGAGGCTAATCTAAATTTTTCTCAAGAAGTTTTTCAGGCAATTGATTTTTCAAAGGGAGAATCTATTATTACTCTCTGGGTTAAACCACCGACCATTGAACAGGATTCAGGCTTAATTTCTTTTTCAGGAGGAATTCCGGGCGGGTATTGCGGACGAGTGCCGGGTGACCCTGGGATTAGTAATATTGTTGGAGAAATAATATTCCGCGTTGTTTCGCGTGCTGTTCCGCGTAGTTCCGCGCAAGTCGTCTTTCAAGACGACTCCCAAGTTTTTTTAAATGACGGGCTTGGAACAAAAGCTAATCTTTCAACACAGGGAGCTGTTTTTGATATTGTAGGTGTTTCCGGGCTAATCAAAGATGAATGGAAAAAAGAACTTGAAAAAGATGAGATTTTACCGGAGCCGTTTGAAATAGAGATTCATAAAGAAGAAATAGTTTTTAACAACAAATACTTTATTACTTTTTTAACAACAGACAAACAAACCGGTTTGGACCATTTTGAAATTAAAGAGGGAAAAGGAGGCTGGATAATTAGGGACAGTCCCTATTTATTGCAGGACCAGAACCTGCGCGGTATAATAAAAGTGAAGGCAGTTGACAAGGCTGGGAACGAGAGGGTTGCTGAATATACTCCGCCAGCTTTAAGGGAAGCATTTCCTTTGTGGGGAGTAGTTGTTGTCGTAATTGGTATCGGAGTAGTATTATGGATAATTAAACGATTTAGATTAAAAAAATGAAAAGGATATTTATTATTTTAATTCTTTTGGGAATTTCTTTCGCAGCTGTGTCCTCTGTTCAGGCAGCTGGAGCGTCTTTATATCTATCGCCGGCCAGTGGAACCTATGCTGTTGGTGGCAGTTTTTCAGTTGCAGTAAAAGTTAACAGCGGAGGCACAGATATTAATGCAGCTGAAGGAGTTTTAGTTTTTAATTCCAATCAACTTAATGTTGTGAGTATTTCCAAAACAGGCTCTATTTTTAGTCTTTGGACCAATGAGCCGACTTTTTCTAATTCAGTAGGGAATATTGTTTGGGGCGGCGGAACACCAAGCGGTTTTAACGGCAGTTCCGGAACAATAATGACCGTAATTTTCAAAGCCAATGCCAATGCTTCTGCTCAAGTAAATTTTTCTTCAGGTTCGGTTTTGGCAGCAGATGGCAAAGGAACTAATGTTTTAGTCAGTATGACTGGCGGAACTTACACTATTGGTCCGAAGATTACTGCTCCGCCAGCAGAAGAAGTTTCTCCTGAAGCAGAATATATACCTCCGGCAATGCCTACCGGAGCCCCAGCCACCCCGATTATTAGTTCAGCCACTCATCCTGATCCGGATAAATGGTATTCAAATAACAGCCCGGAATTTTCTTGGAATTTGCCGTCTGATATTACAGCAGTGAAATTATTAATAGGCCATTTACCCACTGTTGCTCCAACTGTTCTTTATTCTCCTCCGATTTTCAGCAAAAAACTTGATGAGTTATCTGATGGAGTCTGGTACTTCCACGTTCAGTTTAAAAATAATTATGGCTGGGGCGGGATTTTACATCGTAAGGTTTTAATTGACACCGAGACACCGCAATTATTTGAAACAAAAATTGATAATGGCGGCGATCCTACCAACCCTACTCCTATTTTACATTTTAAGGCGATTGACTATATCTCTGGAATTGAATATTACGAGGTAAAGATCGGAGAAAGAGAAGATATTATTCCAGTGAAAATAGCAAAAACTGTAGTATCTAATCCTTATGAGATGCCGGTACAGTCGCCGGGCAAGCATACATTAATTATTAAAGCAGTAGATGCTGCTAATAATGAAACGCTTTCTGCTCTTGATATTATTATAGAACCATTAGAAAAGCCAATTATCATTGAAATTCCCCAGTCATTAGAGGTTGGAGATGTTTTAGAGGTCAAGGGGACTTCTTCTTATTCTGATGCCAGGGTGACAGTTTTTGTCAAACAGCAGGGAGAAGAGCCGGTCCAAGGTGATGTTAACACAGATAATGAGGGAAACTGGATTTTTATCTATGAGAAAACCTTAGAAAAAGGCATTTATCAAGTTTGGGCAGAAATTACTGACAGCCGGGGAGCAAAAAGTAAACCCACTGAAGAAATTACTATTTCTGTCAGCCTGACTCCTTTTATTAAAATTGGTAAAATAGCTATAGACTATTTAAGTATTATGATTATCCTTATTGCCTTAGTCATACTTTTAATATTGGTTATCTTGTATGGCTGGCGTCGAATTACTGTTTTACGAAAGAAGATTAAAAAAGAGACCAAAGAGGCCCAGAAAGCTCTTGAGAAGGCTTTTGGTAATTTAAAGGAGGAAGTCAGGACTGAAGTGGCAAAAATTGACAGAAGACCTGGTTTAAGCTTAAGAGAAAAGAAAATTTCTGATAAGCTTAAAAAAGCTTT
>Ga0315552_1000697_pt1 | contig 20867 bp, 21 predicted proteins | sample SalMarSW160170MG_2_FD_203102 | JGI IMG/M metagenome (GOLD analysis project Ga0315552, IMG submission 203102) | Salt marsh sediment microbial communities from the Plum Island Ecosystem LTER, Massachusetts, United States - Salt Marsh Sediment SW1601-70 ...
ATAAATAGGCGGAGTCATTATCTAAATTAATCAAACAATTAAAGTGTAAAAAAGATGAAGTATATATCATTCAAAATATGTCCGGCCTTAATAGTAATATATATCTAATAAAAAAGGGAAGAGCGGGCTTGTTTGAGGACTCACCCGCTCTTATAATATTGCAACGTGAATGTTTTGGTTAATGGACGGGCTCTGCTACTCCCAGTAACTGCTTGGCTTTTCCCCACCAGGTACGAACCTCGGCATTAGACAGATCAGGATTCAACGAAACTGCTGCCAGGACCGTCTTGGATGCTGCAAAGCCGAAGGTCTGCAACTTGAGCAATAGGAAATAGGTCTTGGCTCTCTGAACAGGCGTCCAACTGTATATCCTGACCACGGTGAGCTCAGCAGAAAGTGACTGCAACTGGCTTTCTGCTTCCGGCTTTTTAATGGTTCTTTTCTCTAATTGAGCCACCAAGGCCTCCAGAATTACCGAAGGATGGAGAACGGCTGGCAAGATTGACGAAGCTGACGGAAGCAGACTACTTCCCGGAACCCTATCCAGAAGCGAAAGTTCTTGGGCTTTTTTTGGCATTTTTGACTCCTTTCTGATAGTTTTTTCATCATTTAAAGACCTTCAAGGTGAACGACACATCTCTTTTCTCCCTCCTTTTTTGTAGAAATTCAGCCCTTTAACCGAAATTATTATTGAATTTTTAGATGTCAAAGGGCTTAGTCGTTTTGATTATAAATGATAGTTTATTTTTTGTCAATATTATAGAAAAATAAGCGGATAGAAACCGCTTATTATGTACAAGGTAGCCATTTAAAATCTTAGGATATTAAAAAAAGAAAATAGAGGAGTTTTTAAAAACCTCAATTTTTCACTTATAGAAATATTCTTATATTATCTTACTCACTAAAAACCTCTTGCAGAACTTTTTCTTCGGCTAAAGTTACAACCAGCTTTGCTAATTTTATTGCTCTGTCTTGCATTTCTTCTTTAGTAATCGGTCGAATTTCATCTACTGCTGCTTTCAGAAAATCTTCTTTATCTGAAATCCCTAATTCGTCTGCTAATTTGGAAAATTTCTCTCTTAACTCTTCCTTACTCTCTCCTTTCTCATATCTTCCTCCACAACCAGTGATTGATCCAACGATTTTTTCATTAATTTTAATTGGCACCCAAAGAGAGGCGTAGCCTGCATGGCAATCCATAAAAGCAGGCTCTTTCATTGTTTTGACTAAAGAAAGAGCAGTTTTATAAGCTTCGCCACATTTCGCTTTACCTTTTTCTGTCTCCATAATCAATTTGCAAACTCTTTGAGCCCCGCTCATTTTAGTAATCAAATTTCCTTCTTTATCGGTAGTCACAATTTGTCCCCCAACGCTTTCAGCAAAATCGTCCTGCAGTTTTTGGAGATTCTGCAAAAACCACTTAGCTTCTTCTGAATATTGTTTCTCTGGCATAGTTTAAAAATTTTAATCTAAATTGATGCGACCTTTTTATAATATATTTCATTATACCAAAAAACCCCGCTAGTAGAAAGTTTCGCTTTCTCTACGGGACAAGTCGCCTCTTGGCTATAAAAAGAGGCGTCCCCTGGGGGACGCCTCCTGCACGGCTATTTGCCGCTTGGCTTTGGTTTGCCGTTCATTTATTTAGGGCTCGCTTAATGCCTCTAAGGAGAAATCCCCATAAAACAGAGGGCCTACCTTTAAAGCTTTTTGAACCCTATTAAAAGAGAGGTCGCTGAGAGACTAGCCCCGTAGGACCTCTCATAAATATGATTTTATATTAAGCCCGAAGCCTGTCAATACTCTTCAAAAAATCGCCCCCAGTACAAAAACAAAGTTTTATACGGGGCATGCTTCTTGAGAACGCGGCTAAAGCGAGCTCCGGTGATAGGATTTGAACTTATATAAAATTATTTTAGATATTCTGCCTTTTTTATATTATGCTCTTCTAAAGTTTTGCTAAAAAGAGTTTCTCCTTCCGGAGTAGAAAGGTAATACCAGTATTCACTACTTTCAGGATATATTGCCGCCATTATACTTTCAAGACCAGGGTTACAAATGGGAGCTTCTGGCAGACCTAATCTTTCATAGGTTTCCGGCGCAGCATCCACTTGTAAGGGCATGCCGATCTCTAATCTTTTCCAGAGAATATCGGCAGCCAGTTCTTTTTCTTCTTTAGTTTTTACTTCTTTTTCCAATAAAGATGCCATAATGATAATCTCTGGAGTTATCTCAAGACCCTTGGTCTTTTCCTGAAAATTAGCTTGCATTTTTTCAACGACCTCTGCCCCAGTAACTCTTAAAGGAAATTGATAAGTATCCGGAAATAAAAATCCTTCCAAGTTTTCCCCTGGCAATTTAAAACCCAACTTCTCTTCAATTTGGGCTACTGTAAAACCTTCGGGGATGGTCACTATAATTTTGGCAACGTCGCCAGAAATAATTTTTTTAGCGATTTCAGCTACACTCATAGCCGGACTTAACGAATACTCCCCGGCCTGCAATCTCCCCTGAGCCCCTTTTAGAAAAACGTAAAACTCAAAAAAACATTTGTTTTTAATCAAATCTTCTTTTTCTAAGCTTTCAGCTATCAGAAAAAGGTTGTCTCCTTTTTCAACTAAAAATAATTTTTCTTCAGCTAAAGAATAATCTTTTGCCAAGTAAATTCCCTGCCAAAAGAAAATTCCCAACCCAATGATTATTAATAGAAGAATAAATATTCTCTTCATTTTTCCTTTACGGGTTAATATGACGATCGTCAAATTAACACGTATACGTGTTACTCAGTGATGAGGGGAACGAAGATAAAACCGGGATGCTCGATTTCCTCAAACCTTTTCTGGTCTTTTTTTATAAAAAGCCAGATTGAAGAACCGATTGGAACTACCACTCTTCCTCCTACTTTTAATTGTTCTTTCCAGGCCGGAGTTAAACCTTTGGCCGTAGCTGAAACTAAAATTTTGTCGAACCCTTCAACAAGTTCAGGGCGGGAGGTAAAATTTGGATAACCTTTAGAGCCGTCAGCGCAAATACACTCAACCGTCCTCTTTTTGATAAAATTATATTTTTCTATATTTTTTCTCCCAAACTCTACTAATTCTGGCACTATATCAATTGCTATAATTTTCCCTCGCTCCCCAACCATCTCAGCTAAAAGAGCCGTGGTCCAACCGGAGCCGGAACCTATATCTAAAATTTTGTCTCCTTCTTTTGGCTCTAACTGTTCTAACATAAAAGCCACTACGAGTGGCTGGGAAATGGTCTGGCCGTAGCCAATAGGCAAGGCCTCGTTAAGCTCAGCTAAATTTTTAATATCCTCTGGCAAAAAATCAACTCTTTTAATTTTCTTAAAAGCTTCAATTATTCTCTTGCTTTTAAGCCAACCTTCTTCAATTAGAGAATCAATTAACGACATTCTCCTATTTTACCAAAAAAACCGCCAAAATAAATAGCGGCCTAAAATCAATAAAGAATTAGGCCACTTAAAGATGTTTTTCCAAAAAGGTCACAACCATCTGGGTGTACTCATCTAGATCAGGCTGAAATACTTGACAATGGGAAGCACCTTTAATTATCCAAATCTCATTCCCGCGTTCATTTCCTCCGGAGGCTACAAATAATCGTCGGAACTCATCGGACGGAATCACTTCATCTTTCTCTCTGTGGATGAAAAACAACTTTGCCTGCGTGCCCGAGACCATCTCAATAAGATTGGGGTGTTGTATACCGCTCTTTTCAAAACACCACTTCAAGAAAAAGGCGAAGTATCTTAGCCGCCAATCCTTAGGATGGCCTGATTTTCTTTTTAATACTGTCTCAAATTCAGCATAACTACTGTCAGCAATCACTGCTTTAATTTTCTCTTCTCGAGCAGCCGCAATCAAACTCGCAGTTGCTCCTAAAGAAAAACCCCAGAGTCCAATATTGCCAGGAGTAAATCCACGGACTTTACTCAGATAATCAAAAGCTCCCAAAACGTCTTCAAACTCTTTGCCAAAACTCTGAGAATTCCAACTTCCCTCTGATTTTCCATGGCCCCGGAAATCAAAAAGAAAAACATTATAACCTTTGATTACCAGTTTATCCGCTAGATTAATTATTTCTTGTCGATTTCCTAATCCACCATGAGCTAAAATAATAACGTGACTGCTTCTCGAAGGACACAACCATCCCCTGAGAAGAATTAAGCTTCCTCTACTAAGAAAAGTAATGTCTTCATATTGCATTCCCAGACTAGCGGGAGTTTTCTTAATCCTCCTGCCTTTAAAAGTTGACGTCCACATTATCGCATTGAGGGCATTTCGAGCAAACCAATTCTGCCAGTTCACTTCTCTTCTTTCCTCCTTAAAAATTTTATGTCAAAGACCTAAAAAAAATCAAGATTTACTTGATTTTATACTTTAAAACAAAATTGAAAAAATGTCAAAGATTATATTGTTTTTAAATTTTTTCTGATTTTAAATCTTTGCCAGAAACTAAGCCGATCAATGAATAAAATGCCGTCTAAATGGTCAATTTCGTGTTGAAAAATGCGAGCCGGAAATCCTTCCACGGCAATTTTTATTTTCTCTCCATTTTGGTTTAAAGCTTCCACCTCTATCCCTTTGGCTCTTTTAATCTTTAACCAAAGCCCGGGGAAGCTCAAACATCCTTCTTCGGCCACCTCGGTTTTTTTTGTCTTTTTGGTGATTTTAGGATTAAAGAAAACTAAAGGTTTTTCCGCTTGGACGACAATTACTCTTTTTGTTTCTCCAACCTGGGGAGCAGCCAAGCCGACCCCTTCTTTTTCTTGCATACTTTCCACCATATCAAAACCTAACTCTTTTATTCCCAGAGTTATATCTTTTACCTCCTCACATTTTTTTCTTAAAACAGGACTGGGATATTTGACTATTTCTTTATTCATAACGCCTGAGGGCTTCTACTGGTTTTAATTTGGCTGCTGCTCTGGCTGGAATCAAACCTGATATGCAACCAACAAAAAATGAAAAAACTAAACCAAATATAATTAAGCCAGGTGTAATTGAAGCTGTAAAGTAAAATAAAGGGTGAGCTTGTCCGTAAAGTTCAATGCCTTTGGCCAAACCAGCTCCTAATATTGTTCCCCCAATTCCTCCAGTAAAACCGACGATGCCAGCCTCAAAAAGGAAAATTGTTAGAACTGCTGAATTTTTGGCACCAATAGCTTTCATTAGCCCAATCTCTTTTGTTCTTTCTCTCACAGAAGTAAACATACTATTTGTAATTCCAATACCTCCAACAACAATAGCTACACTGGCAAATAAGAATATTACAAGCTGAATTATTCCCAAAATATTACCGGCTAGGTCTCCCATTTTTTCTGAAGTAATAACAGAGAAATCAGCTTCATCGGTACCAAACCGTCTTTTTCTTGTTTTACTCAAAGCGTCTTCAATATCTTCTGCTACAACGTTTTCATCTGCTCCTTCTTCAAGTTTAACAATAGCATAAGCAGCTGTTCCTCGCTTTTCTCCAGTTAAATCCTGATAAACGTTCATACTCATATAAACTATACTGTCGTCTTGCTTACTTCCCAACGATTTTAATATACCTGTTATTATAAATGTTCTTCCTTTTATAACCATTTCTAATCCTGGTTTTACTTTTTTGGAAAAAATATCATTAGCTATCACTTGCCCAATTAAAACCTCGTTTTCTTTAACTGGCCACCTACCATCAGCTAAATCCCAACCCTGGAAAATACTCATTATCTCTAAACTCTCCTTCCAAGGATCAAGACCAGCTATGGCAATTTGTTTCGCCTCATCTTCATATCTTGCCGGAGTCCCCGTATAAGAATAACCTATAACAGTATCCACTCCTTTTGCTTTTTCAATTGCTTCTATATCTTGCCTTTCCAATTTTGCCCCTCCAAACATCATACTGGAAAAAATATCTTCATCACCTCCAGGCATTACCATAACCATTTCACCACCCAAGGCCTGCAATTGCTCATTAATAGTTGCCTTTAACCCTTCACTTAAGGAAAGCAAGACGATAATCAAAAAAACGCCGATAATAATCCCAAAAATAGTCAACCAGCTCCTTAAAGATCTGGTCGTAATATTTCTAACTGCTATGTGAAAATATTCTTTTAATGATTCCATAACACTGTAGCTGCTTGCTGGTGATTAACAGTAATTTGACCATCTTTAATATTAATTATCTTTTCGCTATAGCTGGCAATATTTGGATCGTGAGTAACAACCACAACTGTTTTTCCTTCTTTTTTGTGAAAATCAGTTAAAATTTCCATTACTTTTTTTCCAGTGACAGAGTCTAAATTACCAGTGGGCTCATCGGCAATAACTACTTCCGGATCATTAGCAAAAGCCCGAGCAATAGCTACTCTTTGACGCTCCCCGCCAGAAAGCTCAGCTGGCTGATGTAAAATTCTTTCTTTCAAACCCAAAAATGAAGCCAGTTTCTCTGCCTTTACTTTTCTTTCTTCTAAACCAACTCCCTGAAAAACCATGGGCAAGGTGATATTCTCTAAAACATCTAAATTTGGCAATAAATTAAACTCCTGAAAAACAAAGCCAATGGTTTTTCCTCGAAGTTGAGATAATTGATTTTCAGAAAGCGATGCAATATCTTTTCCTTTTAAAAAGACTTTGCCTTTAGTGGGAAAATCTAAAGCCCCAATCATATTTAAAAGAGTTGATTTTCCGGAACCCGAAGGACCCATAATGGTCGCAAAATCACCTCGATTAATATCGAGGCTTATATCTTTTAAAGCAGTTAGTTCTACTTTTCCCAATTGATAAACTTTCCAGACGTTTTCTAACTGAATTATTGGTTTTTCTGGCATTTTATTCTAAAATTACTTTTTCGCCTTCCTTTAATCCAGAAATAACTTCAATTAAGTCATTACTACCAATAAGTCCAATTTCAATTTCTTTATCTTTTACTTCTCCGTCTTGAAAAACCTGTACTGTCTTCTTATCGTCTTTATCATGTAAGGCATTCTCTGGAATAACTAAAACGTTTTCTTTTAAGGCGGCCTGAATAACTAAATCTGCTGTCATGCCGGGTCTTAGATTGCCTGGCATCTCTTCAAAATCAATTGAGGTCTCATAGTAAACAACACCTTCAACTATTTTTTCTGCAGGATCTATTGAGATTACTTTTCCTTTAAAAATTTTGCCTGGAAAGGGAACGAGAGATATTTCAACTGGATTACCGATATTTATTTTAACTACATCTTCTTCATAGATATCCACTTCTATTGCAAAAGGAGTGGCTGGTAAAAGATTAATGACCGTATCCTGTAACGTGGGCTGAACCAGTTCTCCTACTTTTTTGTTTATTTTTGTTATTTGCCCTTTGGTCGGGCTTTTGAGAGTAGCGTCTCTAATTTGATTTTCCAAAAGCTGAACTTGGGCCTGAACTTGGTTTACTTGAGCCTGGTATAAATCAATATCTTCTTGTCTGGGCGGAACTGTTTTTAAAACTAAATCGTCCTCAGCTGCCTGAAGAACTCCTTTAGCTGATTCAATTGCAAATTTGGCAGAAATAATTGATTGTTGGGAATTGGTCAGATTGGTCAAGGCGGTGTTAATATATCCCCGGTGGGTGTCTAAAGAAGTTTTATCAGTAGAGGAAACAGTATTACGATAAGCTGGTTCTTCGCAGGTTTCTCTAATGATTTTTAGGGCAGCGGAAGTAATCTCTAAAGTTTTTTTCATTTCAGAAAGGGAGGTCTCGATTTTTTCATTTGTTGAATCAGCTTTGGCAATATCTAAGTATATTTTTGCCTGAGCCATGCCTAATTCTATTTTATCTTTATTCTCTCTAACTTTGATACCTTCTTGGTCATTACTGGTAAAGTAAGTTCTTTGAATTAAATCTACCCCATTAAAAGCATTGTAAATTTTTAAATAAGAATCATCTAAAACATTTAAAGCGTCTTCATCAGCATCTTTTAAACCCCGGTAAGCCGTATCTAAAGAGACCTGGCTGTTTTTAACTGCCGTCTGAGCAATTTTAATCTCTTCTTGGGTTGCTCCAGCTAATAATTTACTAAGTTTTGCCTGAGCTATATCCAAGGCAGCTTTTGCTTCTTGAAGCTGAATGACCAACTCGGTTGTCTCAAGCCTGGCTAAACTTTCTCCAGACTCAACTTGGTCTCCGACTTCAACATATATCTTTTCAAGACGGCCAGAACTTTTGAAACTAAGATTTATTTCCTCGCCTTTTTTCACTTGGCCGGTTTCGGTTACTTCTTGAGTGATGGTTCCTTTTTGTACTTCAGCCAAATTAAAAGTGAGCTCAGTTTTTTTAAAGAACCCTTGATAGATGACAATAATCATTAAAAGGCCGATGATGGCCCCGGTAATTTTTTTCCAGTTAGTCATATTTTTGTTTGGAAAGAATCTTGTGCCAATCCGGGTAGCAAGAAACTCCCTGAAAAATTACTCCCCCTAAAAATCCGTAAGAAAATTGAGGGAAAAATGGATAAAATTTTAAAGAAAGAACTGAAATTAAAATCATAAAGCCCAAAAGCCAATGATGTAAATGCAATTTATAGTTGCCAATATTGAAAGTGAATGACTTTATTTTACCAGGCAGGCCCGGTTCTTGCCCAGAGCAAAACTTGGTAATAAAATAACCTAAAATTACTCCCAGATAAATCTCCAGAGAAAGCAAAGCCAAAGGCGTACTTAAAAAGAACCTGGGCTTTACTAATCTTGGTTTTAGAAAATGTAGTTTTCTCATTGATTCGGCGGGGACGCTAGGATTCGAACCTAGAACCCTTCTTTTGGAGAGAAGGAGTTTACCATTAGCCTACGTCCCCAATTTTTATTTCTTTAGCTCTTTGTGTACCGTATGCTTCCTGCACCATTTACAGAATTTTTTCAATTCTAACTTCTTCTCGGCTGCTTTTTTTGATTTGCGAGTGTAATAATTAATCCTTTTGCATTCCTGGCACTGAAGTTTTACAAATGGTTTCTTTTTTGCCGCCATGAGCTTGCAATGAGATAAATCTCATCTTATACTCTGTACTCCATTTGGAGCTTGAGCCGAAGACGAGAATCGAACTCGTGCTCTTCTCTTTACCAAAGAGATGTTTTACCACTAAACTACTCCGGCCTAAAATTTATGTGGGCAGGGAGGGATTCGAACCCCCGAAGCCCGAAGGCACGACGTTTACAGCGTCGCCCGTTTGACCACTCCGGAACCTACCCAATTTATTTATTTTAACATAAATCTGATCAGTTGCCAATGGTTTTGGCGTGTTTTTTGCGCCACTTTTCAATTTCTTTGTGGTTACCGGAAATCAGAACTTTGGGCACTCGCCATTTTGCTCCTTTTTTGGGTAGAAAAACTTCCGGCCTGGTATATTGCGGATATTCAATAAATCCTTTTTCCTTGGTAATTCTTTCCTTTAATAAAGCTGGCTTTCCTAAAACGCCAGGCATTAATCTACTTATTGTTTCCATTACCACCATAGCTGGCAGTTCGCCCCCCATTAAATCATAATCGCCAATTGATAATTCAATATCAGCCAGGTGCCCGGCTACTCTTTCATCTACTCCTTCATAACGACCGCAAACCATAATTATTTGGTTTAGCTTGGAAAACTGGTAAGCTAATCTCTGGTTAAACTTTTTCCCTCTCGGCGTAAATAATATCACTTTTCCCCGCCGGCTGGCGGATTTCTTTATATCTTTTACCGCTCGGTAAATCGGCTCTACTTTTAAAACCATTCCTAATCCCCCACCAAAAGGCCGGTCGTCAACCGTTTTGTGTTTATCTTTTGTCCAATCCCTCAAATTATGAATATTAATTTTAATCAACCGCTTTTGTTGAGCTTTTTTAATAAAGGACTCTTTCAAATAGGAATCGAAAATCTTCGGAAAAATTGTAATAATATCAAATTTCAGCATAATTGAAAGGAAACAAAAACGGTGCCTTTTCCATATTAGCACCGTTTTCGCGATTTGTCAGCAGAAATTTCTGCTTACAGTTTCAGATCTTCCAACTCTTCTCCTTCAGTTGGAGTTCTTCTTCCTCGAGCTGGAGCTCTACCACCGGCTGGTTCTTCGATCTTTAAATTCACGCGAGCGTGATTTTTAAGACCGACGATGCGAACCAAGCTTCTGATAGCTCTGGCAGTAGAACCGGCTTTGCCGATGATCTGACCCATATCTTCGGGATTTACTTTCAAAGAAAGCAATACTCCCATTTCGTCAACCTTTCGGTCAACTTTAACATCTTCCGGGTGATCAACTAAAGCCTTTATAATAAACTCAAGGAATTCTATATCACCTGATTTTTTTTCAGCCATAAATCTTTCAGTGAATGGTTAATCAATACTAGTAGCTCAACCTTTTAAGCCTACTACTCCTTCAGTAGTTCAGAGTTTCGGCAAAGTCGATGAGCTATTCAGCTCATCTCCACCCTTCGCTGACGCTTGGGTATCTGATAAGTAGCTACTGTTTTATATTTTAATCTTTATTCTGGATTTGTCAAGCACCAAGCTTCCGCGAACGGAAGCGCAGGTCGAAATGAAGTTTTAACTTCATTGAGCCCAGAAGTGCTCCCACAGCAGTGAGGAGAGAGATTCTTCTTTCTACTGCGAGAGCACTTCTGGGGAGGAGGGTAGTTAACTAAAAAGTAACTACCCTCCTCCTTGTTTGCCGCCTGATCTCAAATAGCTCATTTTTGGTGCCGTTTGCCTTTTGGAATGTGAAGGTATTAAGAAAAGCTGTCTAATGGCTGGGTGAGAAGTTCTTTCTCTAGCCTGAGCCAGTATATTACTAGCTGCAGTTATTGAAGAACACTCGTCAAGTTTGATTAAGCGATCGTGCTGTTCAAAACTTGAGAAGGTATCCCTTAACTTTTTCAGCTCTTTCTTGTTTGGAAAATTACTGGTCAGAGTCCACAAGCGGAATCCAGTCCCGGCTAATCTCTTCTTATACTCTTCAGCTAGCACGGCGTAATCGCCACCTACTGACAGCCTTCCCATGATGACGCTGTATCTCATTAGCATCACCTCCTTTCATTTTTTATTTCGGCGACTAAATTATCCCAAGGAACTATTTCCCATCTTTCAACCCACTTCCTTGAAATGAGCTGAAATTGGGTGGCGAAGCGAAAGGATCGAACTTCCGCCTCGCCTTTTTTGATCACATGCACTTATACCGAGAACGGATCGCTACTGCTGCTAGCTTCCTCATGCCATTTCTCACGAAAAGAAAGAACATGAAGAGGCATCCTAACGGATAGCAGTAATACGCTAGCAGCTTCAGCCAACGAGGTTCATCTATAGGCCATAAACTAAATGCAGATAAACCCCAAAACAACACAAGGCACGCTGCTATTACGATAACCGTGAAGACATAGACGATCAAGCTAATCAAGATAACTATGGCTATTCCCATTATTGCCTCCTTTCTTATTTTTTTATTTTGCCTTCATAGCAACGAGCTGGCCACAATCTATTTGATTAACACGAATGTCTAATCGATATATAAATAATATATTTTCATTGTAACCACTTCGCCGCTATGAAGGATTTCTTGCACTGAATTTATTGAAGTGTGAAAAGAACTGTATTCCCATATTTCAACCCACTTACTATGAAATGAGCTGAATTATGGGTGGAAGGAAGCTCGGGAGAGTTAACTCTCAAGGATTTTTCCCGATTATTTTTATTCTCGGAAATCATCTCATTCCGAGCCTCCTTCTTCTAGTCTGTCAAAGAAGTCGCTTGGGATCATCTGTAAGAACTTACCGAAGCCCATCGCTTCTTTTTGAAGCCTCCTGAGTTTCCATCGGCCCTTGTTTTCAGGCATCATCCTTTAAGAGGTTCCTCCGATAGGTTTGATTACCCAGCTCGATTGACCGGAAGCTGGTTCTTTCAACCCTCCTTCGGAGAGATGCCACCAGTGCAGCCCAATTAAACGAGTCAGGTCTTCCAAGCTCTCCCAAAGAATATCGATCCAAGGATATGGGAATCCGTGGAAGAAATGCCCCTGACAAGAAGCTTCAGTTTTTACCCCCCATCGTCCAAGGCCAATAACGAGATCCTTTATTTTTTTATCTACGGGCTCACCACAGGAATCTCGCATTGCCTCAACTTCTTTACAGACTCTTCCGAGGTCTCTGGGTCTCATTATTCACTTCCTTTCTCCTTACTGGAACATCCTTTGAGTCCTCTGATATGCTCTTGGGTGATGCCTCTGGACGTAACGGCCCAGTCGGCGTCTTACCCAACCTAGCAGCCAAAGGTTTCCTCTAGACCATCCTTGAATAACGATACTGGCACCCATTGGTCTGGCTCCGGTGACTAATTGAGGATTATGAGATATTCCTCTAATCAGCCCTCCGAGTAGCCAAAGAATGAATGCCAGGGTAACCGCATTAAGAAGGATGGCGTACTGGAATAGCTTTACACAGAAACTCCAGAAATTCTGCATTTCTCTTTCACCTCCTTTTTTTTCGCTTCATAGCGATGAACTGTCTACCAATTTGTTTTATACTTTATGATACTTGATAGCCAGTTCGCCGCTATGAAGCCCCGGTAGTAGAAAGTTTTGCTTTCACTACGAGGAAAAGTTTCTCAAAGAGCTATTTTATATTTCTCAGTCCACAAAATGATTTATGAACTAAGAAATATAGGGAAGTCAGCTATACGAATGCTAATCTTCCCTTTGTAACCCCTAGTTGAGCCAGAGATTACTATGTTGCTTGAGCCATGCCTGAGCTTTCGGGTCGTTTTGAACCGCCGATAAAGCGGCCTTAAAAGATTCTCCTGCTTCTGTTCTCCCGATATCTTTCTCACGTTTTTGAAGCTTATCAAGTCCCGCTGCTGTTTTCGGTAAATCTGACATTCTACTCCCTTCGTGCCCGTGGAGTTGGATTTAGCCAAATGGCTACTCCGTGGACGTGAAACCTTTGGTAATGCGTTCAAATTCTCTTGGACCATAATCTCTACGGATTATGGCTAACCATCTTGCTGCTTTTGCTATCTCGTCGGCTTCCTTTTGCGCAAAACCACAATTCGTAAGCCACATTGATGCCAAGCTAAACACAGATGATGGAGAATTTGTCGAAGCAATACTGATAATGTATCTTAAGTTATTGCCTTCGACGTTTTCAAGAACAATTACCCGTGTCTCGAGCTCGCTAAGTGACCTCTTAGCCTTTTGCATGCTCATGACCTCCTTTCCATATTCATTATAATTATATATGTAAACGAGCTATGCTCGGTTATTTCCCATCTTTCAGCCCGTAAATGATTTTATGAGCTGAAGGATGGGTGCGAGGAAGAATAAAGGTTAATTTTCCTCCTTCGCCTAAAGCTATGGAAGGACAAGAATCTCCATTCTTCTCTCCGTTCAAATATAACAGGCGGCTCTCAGAGAGAGCCGCCTGTCGGTCAAATTATTGAAAACACTTATATATAGTGACTCTCCCCTCTTGATACTTGTATTATAACATATACCTTATATTTGTCAAGTCTCACTACCTACTTTGTAGGTGTGAGACTACCCCCATACCTTTTTTAAGGTGGTGGGGGTCAAGTCCTATTATTTCTGTTCTAAACTATTATTAATTCTTTTCTTCAATTGTACCCAACTTTTACTAAAAAGCTTTAGCATAGCCTCACGTTTATGGGCATCTCTCGGCGATTTGTATGCTTCATAATAAATAAGTTCGATTGGTTTTCTGTATTTTGTTGCTGATACTTTTCCCAACTTATGCATTGTTATCCTTTTTTTAAGATCATGAGTATAACCAACATATAAATGATTATCTTTTTTACTTTTTAGAATATAAACATAGTACATAATTAAAAAGGTAGTGAAGTAATTTTCACTACCGGTAAAATTATTTTATTAAAATTTCTATTCATTTTCCGTTTCTTTCTTTGTTTCAACTATGGTTTCCTTTGTCGGTGTCTCTGACTTTTCTTCTTTTGGCTTCTTTTCTTCTGTTTTTTCTTCTGATTTTTCCTCTTTTTTTGGTTTTTCTTCTTTTGCTGGTTCTTCTGCTGGTTTTTCCTCAGCCGGTTTTTCTTCCTTTTTCTCTTCTTTTTTTGGCTCCTCCTTTGGCTCTTTCTCTTTTTTTGGGACTTCTTCTTTTGGAGGCTCTTTAGGTTTTTCCTCTGCTTTCGGCTCTACTTCCTCAGTTGGTTTTACTTCTTCTGCCGGTTTCTCTTCAGCTGGTTTTTCTTCTGCTGATACCGGAGCTTCCGCTGGTTTCTCTTTTTTTTCTTTGGCTTTTTTATGGACGTCTATTTTTTTTCCTTCAATAATCTTTTCTGAAATCAATAAATTATAAACGCTGGGAGAGGGTTTGGCTCCTACCGATAACCAGTGCTTAACTCTCTCAGCTTTGACAATTTTTTCTTTGGTCAAAGGGTTCCAAAAACCAACCTCTTCCACAAAACGACCGTGAGTTACGGGTCTTCTTCTATCGGTCACCACTATCTTGAAAGACGGCTGATTTTTTTTACCTATTCTTTGAAAACGAATAACTAACATAATTTTTACCAAGATTTCGCTTCCAGGGCTAATTTAGCGGATTCTTCTTCAGCTTCTTGTTTTGAGGAACCCTCGCCTTTAGCCACCAATTCTTTGCCCAAAAAAATACCAATTATAAAATGCTTGGCGTGGTCCGGCCCCCATTCTTCCAAAACCTGGTAAGTTGGGGTTATCCCCATTCTTTCCTGGGCCTCTTCCTGAAAGCGAGATTTAGCATCCTTCAAAAGTCCTTCTTCAATGATATAAGAAATCTTAGGGGCCAATTGCTTTTCAATGAATTTCGAAGCTGACTCATAGCCTTGGTCAAGGTAAAGCGCTCCAACAAAGGCTTCACAAGTATTGGCTAAGATATATTGTCGGGCTTTACCTTTTTCTTTGCTCTCCCCTCTGGAAAGTAAAAGGAAATCGTTAAAATCCAAATCTTTGGCCAGGTCTCCCAGTATTTTAGCATTAACCAGAGCAGCCCGCCAGCTGGTTAATTCCCCTTCAGTTTTTTTGGGATATTTTTTATAAAGAAACTCGGTAATTACCAGCTCTAAAACAGCATCCCCCAGAAACTCTAATCTTTCGTTATTTTCTAAGGGAAAACTAGGATTTTCATTCAAATAAGAACGATGGCAAAACGCCTGAGTCAATAATTCTTTATTCTTAAAATTAATCCTTAGTTTTTTTTCTAATTTAGAAAAATCTTTCTCCATGATATTGTTTATTTCTCTTCGGGCGGATCAATTTCTTTGTAGACGGTACCCAGCACTCCATTAATAAACTTGCCCGAACTCTCTCCCCCGAACGATTTAGCCAATTCAATGGCTTCGTTTATAGCCACTTTAGGGGGAACGGCCTTTTTATCTTCATATAATAACTCATACAGCCCTATTCTTAAAACGTTTCTGTCCACAATACTGATTTGGTTAATCGGCCACTCAGGAGCTGCCTTTTCAATGATGCTGTCAATCTCTGAAAGACGCTGGATTACTCCAGTTACCAACTCCCAAACAAAACTGGGGTCTTCCAACCCGGGACCAAATTCCTTGATGTTTCTCTCTACAACTTTCTCTAAATCTATTCTCTTTCCAGAAAAGTCCCACTCGTAGAGGGACTGCATCGCAATGGAACGAGAAAGGTGCCTTGAAGCCATAAACTATCTTTTACTTAATCTTTCCCAAGTTAAAGGTTTCTCTTTTTTAGCGGCCTTTTTCTCTTCTACTTCTTTGGTTTTTATCTCTCTTTCTTTAGCTTTTTTTTCTTTTTTGGTTAATTTTTTAAGAACGTCAATTACTTCATTACCTTTGTAATATCCGCAATTCCAACAAATGGCGTGGGGTAGCACCGGCTTGCCGCACTTTGGACATTTAGTCAGGGCAGGTTTCTTTAAAAAAATCTGAGATCTTCTTTTATCCCTTCTTGATTTGGTGTGTTTTTGTTTTGGAACAGCCATGCTTGCTTCTTAATTTAAAACTCAATCTATGTATAGCACATCTACCGTATTTTTTCAACATCTTCCGGTGATATTTTGTGGGGTAACCTTTATGTTTGTCAAAACCATAGCTAGGATATTTTTTATGGTATCTTTGCATTATTCTGTCCCGGGTAACTTTGGCAATAATGGAAGCTGCCATGCAAGAAAAAACTTTCTCATCGGCCTTAACAATTGATTTTTGAGGAACCGGCAAATTAAGTTTTATCTTCCCGTCTAGAATTAAAAAATTAGGCTTTTTCTTTAATTTCTGAACAGCTTTTTTCATAGCCAACTTGGTGGCCTGGAAGATATTTATTTTATCAATTACCTTTTCTGATACCCTGCCTATCCCCCACTGAATTTGTTGATGTTTTGTAAGAATCTTATAAAACTCCTCGCGTTTTTTTGCTGTAAGTTTCTTTGAGTCATTAATCCCCGAAAATTGAAAATTGGAAATTGGAAATTTTTTAATCATAACCGCTGCTGCCACGACTGGACCGCAAAGCGGCCCTCGGCCGCTTTCATCCAAACAAGCCACTCTTTTATATCCCTTTTTCCATAATCTTTTTTCCTCTTGAAGGGCTGGGTATTTCATATTATACTAATATAACATGAAATTCACCCATCTCCATGTTCATAGTCACTATTCTTTACTGGATGGTTTGCCGAAAATAGATGAGCTTTTAGGTAGAGTAAAGGAATTGGGCATGGATTCGGTGGCCATAACTGACCACGGTAACATTTACGGCGCCGTAGAGTTTTATAAAAAAGCGACTGAACGAGGAATAAAACCGATTATCGGTTCAGAAATCTATTTGGCCTTCGAGAGTATGCACCAAGAGAGGCCAAACGTTGATGACAAAAGATATCATCTGGTTTTATTGGTAAAAAATGAACAAGGATACAAGAATTTAGTGAAATTATTGACCAAAGCCCATCTCGAGGGCTTTTATTATAAACCCAGAGCGGATGAGGAATTATTAGCTAAGCATTCTGACGGTTTAATCGCTCTTTCGGCCTGCCTGGCAGGAAAAATTCCTAAAATGATTTTACAAAGAAAAATGGCAGAAGCAGAAAGGACTGCCTTGCGCTATCAAGAAATTTTTGGCAAGGGTAATTTTTATCTGGATATTCAGCACCACCCTAACTCCGCTGATCAAAAAATTGCCAACAAGGGTCTCATGGCAATTTCCAAAAAATATGACATTCCCTTGGTGGCTACCAACGACGTCCATTATTTAAAACCGGAAGATGCTGAAGCTCAAGACATTTTAATGTTGATTAATACGGGAGCTGATCCCAACGACCCGGAAAGGTTAAGCTTAAGAGAAGATGATTTTTCAATGCGCAGCCCGGAGCAAATGATTAAAGATTTTAAAAACTTGCCCGAAGCTATTGAAAATACTCAAAAAATAGCCAAAGAGTGCAATTTCCAGCTTGATTTAGGAAAAGTGAAACTGCCTAAGTTTGAAGTTCCCTCAGGAAAAACTCAAGATGGCGCTTTAGCCGAGCTTTGTCAGCAAGGTCTGCAAAAAAGATATGGGGAACAACCCTCAAAGGAAGTTTTGGACCGTCTAAATTACGAGCTTTCGGTAATCAAACAGACCGGTTTTGCTTCTTATTTTTTGATTGTTCAAGATTTCGTTAATTGGGCCAAACAAAATCGGATTATTGTCGGACCCGGCCGGGGGTCAGTGGGCGGCTCTTTGGCGGCTTATTTGCTTAATATTACCAACGTTGACCCCTTAAAATATAATCTTTTATTTGAAAGGTTTTTAAATGCTGATAGAATTTCTTTGCCGGATATTGACCTTGACTTTACCGACCGAAGAAGAGATGAAGTCATAGAATATGTGACTCAAAAATACGGCCGCGACCGGGTAGCTCAAATCATTACTTTCGGAACTATGGCCGCCAGAGCGGTAATCAGAGATGTGGGCAGGGCTTTAAATTATACTTACAGTTATTGCGACCAAATCGCCAAGATGATTCCTTTCGGACTAACCTTAGATCAAACTCTGGCCAGCGTAGATGAATTTCGTCAGGCCTATCTAAGCGATTCTCAGGCCAAAAAATTAATTGACTTTGCCAAAAAACTGGAAGGAGTAGCCCGGCATGCTTCTACTCATGCCTGCGGAGTAGTGATTTCAGCTGAACCTTTAGATGAGATAGTCCCCCTGCAACACCCTACCCAAGACGACCAAGCGATTGTTACTCAGTATGAAATGCACTCTATTGAAGATTTAGGTTTGTTGAAAATGGATTTCTTGGGATTAAAAAACCTAACCATTATTGAAGACACCTTGGCTCGGATTTATAAGGTCCAGGGTAAAAAAATTGATATTGAAAATATTCCTCAAAATGATAAAGATACTTTTAAAACCTTGCAAGCTGGGGAAACAGTTGGCGTTTTTCAATTGGAATCAGACGGGATGCGAAGATATTTAAAACAATTAAAACCGACGGAGTTTGAAGATATTATTGCTATGGTGGCTTTATACAGACCGGGCCCCATGTCTCTTATCCCGGAATACATTGCCGGAAAACACAAAAAAAAGAAAGTTGACTATCTTCATCCTAAGCTGAAAAAGATTTTGGAGTCCACTTATGGCATTGCCGTCTATCAAGAACAAATTATGCAGATTGCTCAGGATTTATCTGGATTTTCTTTGTCTGAGGCCGATGTTTTAAGGAAAGCTATCGGTAAAAAAATAAAGAAATTATTAATGGCTCAGAAAGAAAAATTTATTGAAGGAGCTGCCAAAAATGGGATAGAGGAAAATATTTCTTTAAAAATTTGGCACTGGATTGAACCTTTTGCCCGCTATTCCTTTAATAGAAGTCATGCAGCAGCTTATGCCACTATCGCTTACCAAACTGCTTATCTGAAAGCTCATTTTCCAGTAGAATTTATGGCTTCCCTTTTAACCTCAGAAAAAAATGACGTAGAAAGAGTCGGCTTTTTAATCGGCGAAGCTGAAAAAATGGGCATTGAAGTTTTGCCTCCGGACATCAATGAAAGTTTAGCAAATTTCACTGTGGTCCCTCCCAAAAACATTCGTTTCGGCCTTTTAGTCATCAAAAATGTCGGCCACAATATTGTAGAAACCATAGTTAAGGAAAGGAAAACTATGGGCGTCTATAAATCAATTTTGGATTTTGTCAGCCGAATTAATTCCCGAGATTTAAACAAAAAATCTTTAGAAAGTTTAATTAAAGCCGGGGCTTTTGATAATTTAGCTGAGAGAAACCAACTTTTGTTTAATCTGGAAAAATTGTTGGACTCAGCCAGAGAAACCCAAAGAGTAAAAGCCAACGGACAACGAGGTCTATTTGACGGTTTGACTCGCACCAACGAGTTCCAGTTGGCCGCCACTAATCCCGCCACCAAAGCTGAAAAGCTGAATTGGGAAAAAGAATTGCTGGGGCTTTTTGTCACTTCGCATCCTTTAGAAGATTTTAGAAGAATTTTTGAAAAGAAATGTCCCAATATCTCAAAAATTAAAAATCTAACCAATCACCAAGTGAAAACCGGCGGGCTTATCTCCAGAATTAAAAAAATAATTACCCGAGGAGGCAAACCAATGTTATTTTTGAATTTGGAAGATTTAACCGATAAGATCGAAGTGGTTGTTTTTCCCGGAGTAATTCAAAAAAATCCCTCGGCTTTTCAAGAAAAAAAAATTGTTTTTGTTTCAGGAAGAGTTGACCTGCGCGACGGCATGCCGAAATTAATTTGCGAAGAAATAGAAGAAATAGAAGAAATCCAAGAAACATGAAAATAGAAGAAATCCGACATTCTTTAGCGCACATACTGGCTTATGCGGTACAAGAATTGTACCCCGGAGTTAAGTTTGGCACAGGTCCCAGTATTGAAAATGGTTTTTATTATGATTTTGACTTACCTCAACCCCTTACCCCAGAAGAGCTTCCTAAAATAGAAAAGAAGATGAAAGAAATAATTAAAAAGGATGTTTTTTTTGAAAAAAAAGTTATTGCCAAAACTGAAGCTAAAAAATTATTCAAAAACCAACCCTATAAATTAGAACTAATCGCTGAATTGCCAGAAAAGAAAGTATTCATCTATCAAAGCGGTAAATTTGTTGACCTTTGCAAAGGCCCTCATGTTAAGTCCAGTAAAGAAATTCCGGTAGATGCCTTTAAATTAACTAAAATTGCCGGCGCCTATTGGCGAGGTTCGGAAAGAAACCCCATGCTTCAGCGCATTTATGGGATAGGATTCCGCACTAAAAAAGAATTAGAATCGCATCTGGCAAAGGAAGTAGAAGCTGAAAAAAGAGACCACCGAGTTTTAGGACAGAAGATGGATCTGTTCCATATTGATGAAAATGTCGGACCCGGCCTTGTTCTTTGGCATCCAAAAGGAGCTTTATTAAAGAAAATTATAATGGACTATGCTCTGAATGAATATTTAAAAGCGGGCTATCAACTGGTAGATACACCCCATATTGGCAAGTTAAATCTCTGGAAAACCTCTGGCCATACTGATTTTTACAAAGAGAATATGTTACCTCCTATGCATATGAAAGAAATAGGAAAAGAAGAAAAAGACGACTATCAAATAAAGCCAATGAACTGCCCTTTTCATATTGCCATTTACAAAACAGATATTAGAAGCTATAAAGACCTGCCTTTGCGCTACACCGAAATGGGGACTGTTTACAGGTATGAGAAATCAGGAACCTTGCATGGCCTGGTAAGAGTTAGGCAGATTACTCAAGACGATGCTCATATCTTTTGTACCCCAGAACAACTTTCTCAAGAACTTTTCTCCACGCTCAAATTAACCTATAAAATCTTAAAAGATTTTGGCTTCAAAGAATTTGACGTTTATCTCTCCACTCAACCGGAGAAATACGTTGGACCGCCTA
>Ga0315552_1000698_pt1 | contig 20866 bp, 18 predicted proteins | sample SalMarSW160170MG_2_FD_203102 | JGI IMG/M metagenome (GOLD analysis project Ga0315552, IMG submission 203102) | Salt marsh sediment microbial communities from the Plum Island Ecosystem LTER, Massachusetts, United States - Salt Marsh Sediment SW1601-70 ...
TGGTATCCAGCGTTGACGGCGTGGGTACCAAGTTAAAAATCGCCCTGGCTCTGGGCAAGCATGACACTGTTGGTATTGATATTGTCAATCACTGCGTTAATGATATTCTCACCTGTGGCGCCGAGCCACTGTTCTTTCTGGACTACATTGCTGCCGGCAAACTGCAGCCGGAGCAGGTGGGGGAAGTGGCTAAAGGGTTGGCTTCGGCCTGCCGCGAGGTCGGCTGCGCCCTTATCGGCGGGGAGACGGCGGAGATGCCGGGCCTATATACCGGGGAGGATTATGACCTGGCCGGCTTTATCGTCGGCGTGGTGGAGAAATCCAGGATTATCAAGGGGAAAAAGATAGCCGCCGGCGATGCTATTATGGGTTTACCCTCCAGCGGGCTTCACACCAATGGCTATTCTCTGGCGAGGAAGATTTTTGGCGAAACCAGTTCAGCCTTAAACACCCCTTATCCTGAATTAGGTCGCACTCTGGGCGAGGCGCTTCTGGAACCCCACCGCAGTTACTATAACCAGTTAAAGCCGTTGCTGCCGCTTATTAAGGGCCTGGCCCATATCACCGGCGGCGGTCTGGTTGGCAATGTGCCCCGGGTTTTACCCGATGGCCTGGCGGCCAGGTTCAATAGCCGGAGCTGGTCGGTACCCCCCATATTTAATCTTATTCAGCAGCGGGGAAATGTTGACCGGGAAGAGATGTATCGTGTCTTTAATATGGGTATCGGTATGGTGGTTATCTGCTCAAAGGATAATGTTGACCATTTCACCAAAGTGCTGCCTGAAGCTAAGGTTATCGGTGAGGTCATAAAACAGAAAAAAGAAGAAAGGGTTATTATAGACTAGGAGGTTTTCATGCGAGCCATCATCAGTGTCTCCGACAAAGCCGGGGTAACCGATTTTGCTAAGGGGTTAAGCCAGCTCGGATTTGAGCTATTTTCCACCGGCGGTACCAAGAAGGCGCTGGCCGAAGCTAAAGTTCCGGTGAAGAGCGTCTCTGAGATTACCGGCTTTCCCGAAATTTTAGACGGCCGGGTGAAGACCCTGCACCCCATGGTTCACGGCGGCATTCTGGCCAATCGTAGAATAGCCGCCCACATGGAAGAACTGGCCAAGCATAATATCGGCGAAATTAACCTGGTGGCGGTCAATCTTTACCCCTTCGTCCAGACAGTATCTAAAGCGGGGGTCACCCTTGACGAGGCACTGGAGAATATTGATATCGGCGGGCCAACTATGATTCGGGCTTCCGCCAAGAATTTCCCCAGCGTCATCGTGGTGGTTGACCCCGCCGACTATCCGCTGGTTCTGGAAAAGCTCAAAAAGGGAGGCCTGGACCTGGCCGAACGCAAGCGGCTGGCGCAGAAGGCTTTCCAGCACGTGGCTATCTATGACACCGCCATCTCCCAGTACCTCAGGCGGAATATGGAAGGCTTCCCCGAGGATATGACCGTTGCCCTGAAGAAACGCTACGGGCTGCGCTACGGTGAGAACCCCCATCAACCGGCCGCCTTCTATGCCGAACCGGTGGTGGGCGGTGCGGTGGATACCGGCATCACCTGGGCGGAACAGATGGGAGGCAAGGAGCTTTCCTTTAACAATATTTTAGATGCCGACGCCGCCTGGGGAGCGGTGACCGACTATGCCGCGCCCACGGTAGCCGTTATCAAACACACCAATCCCTGCGGGCTGGCCAGCCATGATGATATTGCCGAAGCCTACCGGCGTGCCTTTACCGGCGACTCGGTAGCCGCCTTCGGTGGCATTGTGGCTTCCAACCGGCCGGTTACGCTGGCTATGGCTCAAGAGATGAAACCGGTCTTCTACGAGATAGTTATCGCCCCGGGGTATGAAGCCGAGGCGCTAAAGCTACTCCAGCGCAAGAAAGATTTGCGCGTTCTGGTGGCTCAGTTACCACCCGGCTACGGCAAGGCGCTGGCGGGTTATCTCGATTTCCGCCGGGTAAGGGGTGGTTTCCTGGTCCAGAGCTCGGATTCCGTACCGGAAACAAATGTCAACCTGAAAAAGGTGACCAAACGCCAGCCTACGCCCGAAGAAACCAAAGACCTGCTCTTTGCCTGGAGGGCGGTCAAGCATATAAAATCCAACGCCATTGTGCTGGTTAAGGATAAGACTATTCTGGGGATGGGCGCCGGACAGCCCAGCCGCATTATCAGCGCCCAGATAGCTATTGAGAAGGCCGGGGATAAGGTCGCCGGCAGTGTTCTGGCTTCGGACGCCATGTTCCCCTTCCCCGATGTCGTTGAGGCGGCGGCCAAGGCGGGGGCAACAGCTATTATCCAGCCCGGCGGCTCGATAAGGGACGAAGAATCAATCAAAGCGGCTGACAAGCATAATATAGCCATGGTCTTCACCGGCGAAAGGCACTTCAGACATTAAGTTAAGGGGTTTAAGGTGCTAATAATCTCAAGGCAGCAGGTGGAAAGTCTGATAGAAAAGCTGGCCGACCCGGCCAGGTTCGACGAGTCTCGTGATGAGCTGGAGAAGATGCTGGAGATAAAATCAGCTCTGCTGTCGCGGGCCGCCGACGGCATTCAGCCCTGCTGCGGCACTTTTTGCGAAATTAAAACCTGCCTTGACTCGGAGGTTCAGGTTCTGCAAGAGGCGCTTGATGCCCTGAACCAAAAAGATATCGACAAGGCATCGTCCCTGCTCAGGGACTATATAAAATATATGGAAATGCTGGAGCAGTAATTGGGCTAGGAGGTGAGGTGGCGATGGCTAATGCGGTTTTAGTGATAGACATGGTCAGGGGTTTCATGGAGGAGGGCAACCCCCTGTTTTGCGGGGTGAGAGCCCGGCGCATCATCCCCGCTATCCGGCGCCTGCTGGAGGGGGAACTGGCTAAAGGCTCCAAAATATTTTTTGTCTGTGACCATCATGCTCCCGATGACGACGAGTTCAATATGTTTCCCCCCCACTGTATTGAGGGCACCGCCGAAACCGAGGTCATCCCCGAACTGGCTAATTATAAGGGCGAGGTAATACCCAAGAAGCGTTTCAGCGCCTTTTTTGATACACAGCTTGAGGAGAAGCTTAAGAAACTAAAACCGGAGAAGCTGATTGTCTGCGGGGTTTGCACCGATATCTGCGTCTGCCATACCGTTTCCGATGCCCGTAGCCGTGACTATGAAGTAGAGGTTCCGGTTGACTGCGTTACCTCCTTTGACGAGGCGGCGCACCACTTTACTCTGGGGCATATGGAAGGAGTATTGGGGGCAAAGTTGACCAACCTGGTGATTAGCCGGGCTAAGCCGGTTAACTTTAAACCCTCTCAGGCCGTCCTCTCCGGTGAGACGGCTGATATCTATTTCGCCCGTACTGTGGAGATATTACGCCTGGAGGGACTTAACCCGGTGGCGACTATGGAGTTCTTCGCCAGCAGGGCCGGGGTGCTCTGCGGCATGGGCGAGGTCAAGGCTCTGCTCTCCCGGGTTTTACCCAAGGGTAACTGTGAGGTGTGGGCTCTGGCTGATGGCGATGATATCAAGTCGAAGGAGGTGGTGCTGCGGGTCACCGCCCCCTATCAGAGTTACGGTCTCTATGAGACGGCGATAGACGGTATTCTGGCCCACTGTAGCGGCTGGGCGACAGCCGCCCGCGAGTGTGTGGAAGCTGCCGGGGGCATACCTGTGGTAAGCTTTGGCGCCCGCCACGTTTATCCGCTGGTAGCCGGGATAATGGATTATTCGGCTATTGTTGGTGGCTGTGCCGGCTGTTCCAGTGTGGCCGGGGCCAAGCTGGCCGGTATTGAGCCGGCCGGGACTATACCCCACGCCCTGATTTTAGTCATCGGGGATACGGTTAAGGCTACCCTGGCTTTTGATAAGCACATGCCGGATAGCATTCCCCGCGTTTCCCTGGTTGATACCTTTAAGGACGAAGCCGAAGAGTCGGTGATGGTGGCTAAAGCGCTGGGCGATAAGCTGGATAGCGTGCGTCTTGATACCCCTTCGGAGCGGGGCCGGGTTACCCCGGCCCTGGTCGGGGAGGTCAGAGCCCGGCTGGACCAGGCCGGCTTTAAAAAAGTCAAGATTTTCGTCAGCGGCGGTATAAGCGTGGATAGAATCAGACAGTTTATTGAGGCGGGGGCACCGGTCGATGGTTTTGGTGTCGGCAGCTATATCACCGGGGCTAAGCCCCTCGATATTACCGCCGACCTGCACGAGATAGACGGCAAGCCGATAGCCAAGCGGGGCCGGATTCCGGGTATTACCCCCAACCCCAGGCTCAAGCGGATAATTTGAGCTGACTATTAAAGGAGGGTTCTATGCTGGACTTAGCGGTCGATTTCTTCCTCTCTGGGTTTGTCTACCCCGGTATCCTGTGGAACCAGGTGCTCCTGGCGATAGGTCTGGGTCTGGCCTTTGGCGCCGTCTGGTTTGCTCCTTACTGGACGCCTATTCTTAAAAAACCCTGGGCCTGGGCGGTTCTGGCCGGCAGCGCCTTTTTAGCCTGGACGGCGGTTGCCTTTATTCAGCTTCCCCTCCAGCAGGTGACCGGTAACTTTTTAGTTGGCCAGCTTGGCATGGATACCTACCAGAGTTTGATTCTGATTGTAGGTATTCCAGCCATACTTTTCACCGGTCTGGTTCAGGAAGGGGCAAAGCTGGTGCCGGTGGTCGTCTGCTGGTGGCGTAAGGGCAGGAAGATTGACCCTAAGCTCGGGCTGGCTATAGGGGCTGTTGCCGGGCTTGGTCTGGGCCTTTTTGAGGCGGTGTGGGCGCATAATAACATTTTTATTTCAGGCTGGGGCTGGGAGGCGGTGCAAAGCGGTGGGCTGGTGGCACTGGCTCCGTTCTGGGAGAGGTTCTTTACTATAGCCGCTCATATAGCCTTTTCGGCGCTGGCTGGCTGGGGTCTGGCCAAGGGGTGGGGATGGCAGTCCTATCTGGTAGCCGCTGCCCTGCACGCCTTCTTGAATTACAGCGTTGTTCTGTTATATGCGGGCTATTTTACCGTGGTCGCTCTGGAAATTCAGGCGGCGGTGATAGCGGTGGTGGTAACTGCCGTGGCCCTCTGGTTTCGCTGGGGAGAGCCGTCAGAGCCAGCCTTATCTGAAACTAGCCCTGCTCAAAATTCAGACACAGAACCTGTTTAGTGGTCTGGCTGACCTTCACCCTTTCGTCCAGGCGCCAGCCGACCACCCACACCACCCGCTCAGGTGAGCATACGATGGGTATATGCTGGCGCCAGGCTTGGGGAATCTTGGCGTCTATCATAAACTCTCCCAGCTTCTTGGGCTGGGGCAATCCCAGCGGCTGAAACCTGTCCCCTCGCTTGCGAGGTCGTACTGTCAGCTTATCGCCGGTCTTAGCCAGGTCAAGGCAGGCGGTAAAGTCATTTTTAGTTAACCCCATCCCCTGTATCCCCTTCCCCTTAATAATGGGAAGGGGAGTTATAGTTTCCGAAGGGGCATTAGCCCCTTCGGGCTTCCCTTTTATGGTGGATGGATCTGTGATAGTCGCCTCTACTTGCCAGCCGGGGAGATGGGTCTGGCCGGGGATATTCAATTGGGCTTCGCCTTCCAGCTTGGGGAAGGGGGATAAGCCAGTCATATCAGTGGCTATTTGATACTGGTCGTATCCGGTGGCAAAAATCAGGCCGCCGGGCAGGCTGAGCCTCTTTCCCGCCGGTTTGCTCAGCGCCGCCATCATCTCCTCAATATGCCTCATTTCGATGTCCTTGGCACTGCCCAGCAGCCTCTCTGCCGAAGCCCGGAGCAGGTATCGCTTTAAGGTTGAGGGCAACCGGTCAAACTTTGGCTTGTCCAGGATGATGGCCTCACCCTCTTGCCGGGTAATTTTATTCCATAGCCGGGCTGTCTCTTTATCCAGAAAGTCGATGTCATCGCCGGCAATGCGCCCCGTCCGCAGGAGGGCTTCGGCAATACCGGGGTTATAACTCTGGAGGAGGGGCAGGAGCTGCTGGCGGATTCGGTTTCTCAGTGGCGACAGGGAAAGGTTGGAGGCGTCCAGGCGGGGGGCAAGCCGGTGCTGGCGGCAGTAGTCTTCCGTTTCCTGGTGGCTTACCTCCAGCAGGGGTCTTATGACAATCAGATTGCCCGCTTTTGATGGCCACTCGGTAGATGGCTGCAGCCCCCGCATACCCCTGGTTCCGGCTCCCCGGATAAGGTGCATCAGTATGGTCTCGATGTGGTCGTCCTGTGTGTGTCCCACCGCCACCCGCTTAGCGCCGGTGGCCCCGGCCACCTCGGTCAAGAAGCGGTATCTCACCTCCCGGGCGGCTTCCTCCAGCGACAGGCGCTTTTCTTTTTGGTAGCCCTTTACCTCCCGCCGATCTATGGTGGCGGGAATGCTGAGCTTTCGGGCTAAATCGGAGACATAGTCGGCATCAGCCTCGGACTCGGCATCCCGCAGTTGATGGTTGAGGTGGGCCAGGTGCAGCTTTAGTTTTAGCCCCTTCTGCAAACTGGCCAGGATATGGAGCAGGCAAACCGAGTCCGCCCCGCCGGATACCGCCACCACCAGCTTCTCGCCGCCTGATACCAGGTGATTTTGCTCAATGAAGTCCAGCACCTGTTTTTCTGATAGTGGCTGGCTTACTGCCTTCATGCGTTAATCCCTTAGCTTGTTTTCAGGATGAGTTTGGTGCGGCGGGTGGCGGTGGGGTGGCCAAATCCCAGTGCGGTCGCCACCTGCTCCGGTCTTCCCGAGCCGCTACTGTCACAGCGCAGTTTCATACCGATGGTACAGTGTCCGCTATGCCAGTCAACCAGCCACAGGTCGTCAATCAAGGCTCTCAGGTCGTAGTTGCGGGTGCCGGTATCCCGCTGGTGGTGCCAGGGCAGTTGCTCCAGCGATAGCAGGTAATCCAGTGCTGCTTTTACCTCCGTCTGGTTTTTATCCGTTTCCAGTTCAACCTCATATTCGGCGTGGCTTACCTGCGATTGCAGTGAGGGCATAGTCGGGGCTGCCATATGTACCTGCAATATTGCTATGCCGGGCGGTAGTTGCTGGCTTACGGCGGCAGTGAAGGAGTGCGGGGAGACCCATTTGCTGCAAAAGACATCCATCAGTTCGCTCTGGCTGGTCACCCCCACTGCCAGCGGGGCGGCTAATGATATCCGGGGGTGGGGGCTAAAGCCCTCGGTATAGGCTAGTGGTATGTCGGCTCGGTGCAGGGATCTCTGCCACAGGCGCATTATATCCAGGTGGGAAATGAATTTTAGCTCTTCGCCTCGGCTGAATCTAACCCGAATTCTCTGCATGCTTTTCCTTGATCAGGCGTATCTTCTCGATTTTCATTCCCCGCATCTCGGTGATCACAATCTTGAAGTTCTTGTACTTTAGCTGTTCACCCTGTTTGGGTATGTGCCCCAGGAGGTCAAGGACAAAGCCGGCTACCGTTTCATAGTCGTCGCCTTCGGGTATGTTCAAATTCATCTCTTCGTTGGCTTCCTCAACCCGCATGCCGCCGTCAACCTCAAAAGTGTACTCGTTGATGGTCTCGTAGTCCTTTTCTATCGCCGCCAGCTCGTCACCCACCGGACCGACGATTTCCTCCATCAGGCCGCTGAGGCTGACGATGCCGGCGGTGCCGCCGAATTCATCAATTACCACCGTTATCCGGAAGTTCTTGTCTCTCATCTCGGCAAAGAGCTCGCTGACCCGCTTGGTTTCAGGGGTAAAGTAGGCCGGGCGAATCAGGTCATCAATGGTATCCTCGTTATTGAATGCTCCCTTGGCTTGAGCCATGAGTATGTCCTTTACCGCCAGGATGCCAACCACGTTATCTATGTTATCCTCATATACCGGAAAGCGGGACAGCGGGTTTTGGGCGTAAAGACTCAAGAAATCGGCCAGTTTGGTGCCCTTGGTTACCCATATCACCTCGGTACGCGGTACCATGACCTCCCTGACCGGGCGGTTACCGAACTCAAACACCTTGTGCAGCATCTCCGCCTCTTCTTCCTCCACTGTTCCCTCTTTATGCCCCATTGATATCATGGTCCGGATTTCCTCTTCCCTGGCCAGGGACCGGGAAACCGGCGCTCCACCCAGCATTTTGCTGAATCCCGTGGCAATCCAGCTCAGCACCACCACGAATGGTGTAAGTATCCAGGAGAGTGCCTCTATCGGCCGGGCAATGAATAGGGATAGGCCCTCGGCGTGGCGGGTGGCTATGGTCTTGGGGGTGGTCTCACAGAATATCAATAGCAGGACGGTCACCACGATGGTAGAGATGAGGACGCCCTGCTCCGGCCAGAATTTTATGGCCAGGGCGGTGGCCAGGGCAGCGGCAGCAGTATTAACGAAGTTGTTGCCCAGCAGGATGGTAGAAAGCAGTTTCTCTGGTTTCTCTATCATCCTGGATACCAGCTTGGCCCCTCTCACCTTGTTATCAATCAGGTGCTGAACCCTTACCTTCTGCAGCGATATAAAGGCGGTCTCCGAGCCGGAGAAGAAGGCTGATAACAGCAGGCAGACTACGAACAGTACCACGTACAGTGTATCAAGACCGGACATATATTATCTCACTCCACTATCGGTTTCTATAAACCTGAATAGTTCCTTTTTCGTCATAATATCATTGGTCAATGGGTGTGTCAAAAGGAATTGATTATTCTACTCACAGCTTCTATGCTATAATTGCGGGGTATGAAAATCCTGGGTATCGAAACCTCATGTGATGAGACGGCGGCGGCGGTGGTCGAGGATGGCACCAGAATACTTTCCAACCAGATTGCCTCTCAGGTGGAAATCCACGCCCGCTACGGCGGGATTGTCCCCGAGGTAGCCTCCCGACAGCACCTGCTTTCGGTTATCCCGGTTATCGAGATGGCAATGACTCAAGCCGGGGTTAGCTGGGAAGAGCTGTCCGGCATTGCCGTAACCGTGGGGCCGGGACTGGCCGGCTCGCTGCTGGTAGGGGTGAACGTGGCTAAGGCGCTCGCTTTAGCCCGGGGTCTGCCCCTTATCGGGGTCAACCACCTGGAGGCTCATATCTACGCCAACTGGCTGGGGGAAAATAGCATTGATTTCCCGGTGGTCTGCCTCATTGTTTCCGGGGGGCATAGTGACCTAGTGCTGATGAAGGGGCACGGCGATTACCTGGTCTTGGGGCGCACCAGGGATGATGCCGCCGGTGAAGCCTTTGATAAAGCCGCCAGAATACTGGGTCTGGGCTATCCCGGCGGCCCGGCTATTGAAAAGGCGTCCCGGCAGGGGACAGCCTCTATCCAGCTACCCCGCGCCTGGCTCAAGGGCAGCCACGATTTTAGCTTCAGTGGGGTTAAGACGGCACTGCTGCGATTGGTAGAAGCCGGTAAAGCGCCATCGGTAGCTGATGCCGCCGCCAGCTTTCAGGCGGCGGTGATTGATGTTCTGGTGACCAAGACGGTAGCCGCCGCCAGGGGGCGGCGGGTAAAAAAGGTCCTGCTTTCCGGTGGGGTGGCGTCAAACGGCTGGCTTCGGGAGCAACTGATAAAGTATTCGCCCCTCCCCGTGCTGGTGCCCCCTCCGGTACTGTGCACCGATAACGCTGCCATGATTGCCGCCTGCGGCTACTACCACTTGCAGGCGGGCAGGACTGACAGCCTGGACCTGGATGTACTTCCCAGCCTTAAGCTGGCTTAATTAGTAGGTATTTTGCCAAGAATATGGTAATTTATTACCCTTGAACCTCTCTAAATGACTATTAGCGCCTCTTAGGGGCTGTTAACTAAGTTGATACTTAGGCTTAGGTAGGTTATTATAAGGCGTTAGCACTCTCGCCCCGAGAGTGCTAAAATGAGAGTAGCAATTGAACTAGAGGAAGGAGGATTAGAATGGCGGTTAAACTACAACCGTTGGGCGACCGTGTAGTGGTCAAGCCCATTGAGAGGGAAGAGGTGACCAAGGGGGGGATTGTGCTCCCCGATACGGTTAAGGAGAAGCCCCAGGAGGGGAAGGTACTGGCAGCTGGCCCCGGCCGCTTGTCTGAGGACGGCAAGCGGATAGCTATGGATGTTAAGGTGGGCGATGTGGTGCTCTACGTTAAGTATGGCGGCACCGAGGTTAAGATTGACGGCGAGGAGCTGATGGTACTGCGTGAGAGTGACATATTAGCCAAGAGAGTTAGCAGGAAGTAAGGAGGAATTATGGGAAAACAGATTATATTTGATGAAGAAGCCAGGCACGCCATAAAGAAGGGGATAGACGTCTTAGCTGATGCGGTTAAGGTAACCCTGGGCCCCAAGGGGCATTGCGTGGCGCTGGACAGGAAATGGGGGGCTCCGTCGGTAATTGATGACGGAGTTACCATTGCCAAGGAGATTGAGCTCTCCGACCCCTTTGAGAACATGGGTGTTCAACTGGTCAAGGAAGCAGCCACCAAGACTAACGATGCCTGCGGCGATGGCACTACCACCTCTACCGTTTTAGCCCACGCCATCATCACCGAAGGCTTCAAGAACGTGGCGGCGGGGGCCGAGCCCATAGCCCTTAAGAAGGGCATTGAGAAGGCTACCAAGTCCATTGTCGAAGAGCTGAAGAAGGTATCGGTTGAAGTCAAAGGTAAGGAACAGATTGCCCAGGTGGGCACCATCACCGCCAAAGACAAGGAGATTGGCGACCTGATTGCCGAAGTGATGGAAAAGGTGGGCAAGGACGGCGTTATCACGGTAGAGGAATCCAAGGGGATTAAGTATGAGACGGACTATGTGGAAGGCATGCAGTTCGACCGTGGTTACATGAGCGCCTACTTTATCACCAACGCCGAGAAGATGGAGACGGAGATAGAAGACCCCTACATCCTCATCACCGACAAGAAAATCTCGGCGATGTCCGACCTGCTGCCGGCTCTGGAGAAGGTACTGCAGGTATCCAAGAACCTGCTGATTATCGCTGAGGACATAGAAGGCGAAGCCCTGGCTACTCTGGTGGTCAATAAGCTGCGGGGTACTATAAACGTATTAGCGGTTAAGGCACCCGGATTTGGCGACCGGCGTAAGGCGATGCTGGAAGATATCGCCATTCTCACCGGGGGCAAGGTAATCTCGGAGGAAATTGGGCGCAAGCTGGATTCGGTTACCGTGGAAGATTTAGGCCGGGCCCGCCGGGTAACGGCCGATAAGGACAACACCACCATCGTTGAGGGCAAAGGCTCTGAGGAAGCCATCACCGCCAGAATCAAGCAGATTAAGGCCCAGATAGAGGAGACCACCTCCGATTTCGACCGCGAAAAACTGCAGGAGAGACAGGCCAAGCTGGTCGGCGGTGTTGGCGTAATCAAGGTCGGTGCCGCTACCGAGGTTGAGCTAAAAGAGAGGAAGCACCGGGTTGAGGACGCCCTGTCGGCCACCCGGGCGGCGGTAGAAGAGGGTATTCTGCCCGGCGGCGGTGTGGCCCTGCTCAGGGCTGCAGCGGCTTTAAAGAAGACGGACGCCAGCGCCGATGAGCTTACCGGTATTAACATTATCCGCAAAGCGGTGGAGGCGCCGATTCGCTGGATTGCCGAAAATGCTGGCAAGGACGGCTCGGTGATAGTAGAAGCGGTGAAGAAGAGCAAGGCCGGTGTTGGCTATGATGCCGAAGCCGATGAATTCGGTAATATGGTGGAAAAGGGCATTATTGACCCTACCAAGGTGGTAAGGTCAGCCCTGGAGAATGCCGCCAGCATTGCCGTCATGGTCTTGATTACCGAGTCACTGGTGGCGGACATACCGGAAAAGGATAAGGCGATGCCGGGTATGCCACCGGGTGGCATGGAAGGTATGTACTAGTCAACCATTGCTGGCTGATAGAGATAGCCGCGGCTTTCGGGCTGCGGCTTCTTTTATAGCGTGAGGAGTTTGTCCAATGGCTCGTCCTCGGCCACCGGCCCCACCACCGCCAGCCTTAGCTGGCTGGCCACCAGCAGCTCTTGAGCCAGCCGCTCTATTTCATCGGCGGTAATGGCGTCAATAATTGACGCAACCTGGTCAACGCTTAAAATTTTTCCGGTGAGAATCTCCTGTCCCCCCATCCACCCGGCCACATTGCGGCTGTCCTCCATGCGCAGCAGCAGCCGCCCCTTGGCCAGTTCCTTGGCTTTGGTCAGTTCCGTTTCGGGGATTGGCTCTTTAAGCCGGGAAAGCTGTTCCAGTATAGCCTTGATAGCCACCGGCAGGTTTTTAGGTTCCACCCCGGCATAAATAGTCATGGCGCCGGTATCCAGAAAGTGGTCTACATAGCTGTGGATGCTGTAGGCCAGCCCCAGCCGGTCGCGAATCTCGGTAAACAGGCGGCTGCTCATTCCTTCCCCCAGGATGACGTTAAGCAGGTCGAGGACAAAGCGCCGGGGGTGCAGCAGGGACAGGCCGTTTAGCCCCAGGCAGAGGTGAACTTGCTCGGTGTCTTTTCTCTCAACAGTAAGCCGGGGGAATTTTTGTTTCTGGTATGGGGAATATTTGGGGTGGGGCTGCTCATCAGCCCAGCCTCCCAGCGCTTGATTTACCACGGTTACCATCTCCCGGTGTTTTAGAGCGCCGGCAATGCTGACCACGGTATTGCCGGGTAGATACTGGCAGGCCAGATAGCCCAGCATCATCTCCCGGCTGATGCCGGCCACCGAGTCCTTATCCCCGGCTATATCCCGGCCCAGGGGGTGTCCGGGCCAGAGAAGCTCATCTATGAGCATATTGACCTGCTGGGAGGGAGAATCCTTTCCCATGTGGATTTCTTCAATGATAACCTGCCGCTCACTCTCGATGTCATCGGGGGCAAATTTGGAGTGAAGCAGCATATCGCTAAGCACATCCAGGGCCAGGGAGAAGTGCGGTTGAGCTGTCTTGCACCAGTATATGGTTAGCTCCTTGTCGGTGCCGGCGTTGATGGTGCCCCCCACCCCCTCTATAGCCATTGATATATCCCGGGCGGTGGCGCGCCTGGGTGTCCCTTTGAACATAAGGTGCTCTATAAAGTGTGAGACGCCGGACTGAGGCCCGGTCTCGTACCTGGAGCCGACGCCGATAAAAATACAGATGGATACCGAGCGGGTATGGGGCATGTTAGCGGTGAGAACCCGCAATCCGTTGTCCAGGGTGGTCTTTTGGTACAAATTTTGCCTCTTTAGTTGGGTTTAAGTGATATTCTAATGGTATTTCTGATTTAGGTCAATTTAAGGGGGTTAAGCCCTCTTTTTAAACTGTTGTTTTTCTTCCCACCCTCCCGCCCTATAGAGGTTAGACATCTATCAATTTCTTTTTGGGGGGAGAAGGAGAAGGCCTCCGCCACAATGGGGGTGGGGGAGCAGTGTTTTAGAGGCGAAGCCTTTGAGGGTGGGTAGGGTGGGAATAAGAACCATAGCTTTGTAAAATAGGAGCATTTATTATAAACTAGAAGAAATACCGCATTATATTGACTCAGGCGGTCAAGATGGAAAGACAGTATAAATATAAGAGTTCTATTCCCCAGTACTACAACGTAACCACCAAACTGATAGATGATATGGTGGACAAAGGCTTAGGCGATAAAGTAGCCGTTTATTATAAGGATGAGACCTATACCTACAGTGAGATGCAAAACCTGATAAACAAGGTGGGCAATGCACTCAAAATCCTCGGCGTGCATCTGGAAGAGCGGGTGATGCTGGTGATGTACGATTCACCGGAAGCCATGGCCTGTTTCTTCGGTGCCATAAAAATCGGTGCTATTCCAGTGCCGGTCAACTATATGTACACCATGCACGACTACCGCTACCTGCTGAATAACAGCCGTGCCCGCACCCTTATCGCCGACGCTGATTTTATCGAGGAAATCGAAGGCTTCAAGGAGAAGCTTCTCCATCTGGAAAATACTATCGTCGTCGGCAAAAAGACCAGGGCTTATCATATCGCTTTCCATGACCTCGTCGACCGCTGTTCCGATAAACTCGATGTGGCTTATACCACCGTTGATGATGCCGCTTTCTGGAATTACACCTCGGGCAGCACCGGTGTTCCCAAGGCGGCGGTCCACCTTCAGCACGATGTTTTCAGCTGCATTGATAACTATGCCAGGGCTGTCCTGGGCATTACTCAGGACGATTTACTCTTTTCGGCGTCAAAATTCTTCTTTGCCTACGGGTTGGGCAACAGCTTCTTCTACCCCCTGGCTATTGGCGCCTCGGTGGTGCTGCTCCCTGACAGGCCCCGCCCCGAGACCATCTTCGCCACCATAGACCGTTACCACCCCACGGTATTCTTCGGTGTACCGACGCTGTATGCCAATATGCTGGAGGTGGAGGGTGCCGAGAAGAAATACGATTTATCTTCCCTGCGTATTTGCACCTCGGCTGGTGAAGCCCTGCCCAAGGAAATCTTTTTTGAGTGGAAGAAAAAGTTCGGCCTGGAAATCCTGGATGGCATCGGTTCCACCGAGCTGTTACACATTTTTATCTCCAACCGCCCCGGCGATGTCAAGCCGGGTAGCTCCGGTAAAATGGTGCCCGGATACCACGCCAGGATTTTAGATGATGACGGTGAAGAAGTGCCTGACGGCGAGGTCGGCACTCTGCAGGTAATGGGGGAATCGACCGCTGCCTATTACTATCGCCACCACGACAAGACCAAGACCTCCATGCTGGGAGAGTGGTTCAATACCGGAGACAGGTACTACCGTGATGCTCAGGGTTACTACTACTACCGTGGCCGCAGCGATGACATGCTCAAGGTGGGCGGTATATGGGTTTCGCCTATTGAGGTCGAAGACGCCTTGGTTTCCCATCCGGCGGTGCTGGAGGCGGCGGTAGTGGCTAAAAAGGATGAGCACGGCCTGGTTAAGCCCAAGGCGTACGTAAGGCTTAAGAAGGGCCGCCGCCCGTCGGACAAGCTGGCCAAGGATATTCAACTCTTTGTTAAGAAGAGCATAGCGCCCTATAAATACCCGCGGTGGATTGAGTTCGTAAAAGACCTGCCCAAGACCAGCACCGGCAAGATACAGCGCTACAAGCTAAGAGAGGATTAGATGGAATCCAGAATTAAGTTATTCCCACTAGCCTCGGCGGTTAATGATAGCGGTCATCTGGTTATCGGCGGCTGTGATACTGTGGAACTGGCTGCTGAGTTCGGCACGCCCCTTTATCTCTTTGATGAGCTTAGCCTAAGAAATAAGTGTGCCGAATTCAAGCGGGAATTCGGCCAGCGCTATGCCGATACCACCGTTCTCTATTCCGCCAAGGCTTTTATAAACAAGGCTCTGGCCCGGCTCTTTAATGAGGAGGGGCTGGGGCTGGACGTAGTCTCCGCTGGCGAAATCAGTATTGTCCGTTCCGCCGGCTTCCCTATGGATAGGGTCTATTTCCCCGGCAATAATAAATCGGCTGAGGAATTAAAGCTGGCTCTGGAGTGGGGGGTAGGGCGCATCGTGGTGGACAATCTCTACGAGCTTAACCTGCTGGGCGAGCTTGCCAAGGTGCGGGGTGATAAGCCCGATATACTTTTAAGGCTTTCTCCCGGCGTGGACCCTCACACTCACCGCTATATCATCACCGGTAATATCGATAGCAAGTTTGGCCTGCCCATGGTCCATGCCGAGAAGGCGCTGACTGCCGCCCTGGCTATGCCCCAGCTTAACCTGCGGGGGTTGCATTTTCACATCGGCTCCCAGATTGCCGAGTTTGAACCGTATCAGCAGGCCGTAGATATTATTCTCGGCTTTGCCGCCGAGATGAAGCAGAAGCACGGTTTTGAGATGGAGGAACTGGATATCGGCGGCGGCTTTGCCATTCAATATACTTTAGATTCCCCGGCCCCGCCCGTTGCCGCCTATGCTGAAGCAATAACCTCCAGTATCATTAACGGCTGCCAGAAGTTAGGGCTGGCGCCGCCGCGGCTTGTTGTCGAGCTAGGGCGGTCGATGGTGGGGCAGGCTGGCGTGGCGCTTTACACGGTGGGGGTGGTCAAGGATATCCCCGGGGTCAGGTGCTATGTATCGGTGGATGGCGGTATGTCCGATAATATCCGCCCCGCCCTCTACGGAGCCAGATTAGAGGCGGTAATCGCCAACCGTATGAAGGATAATGCAGCTGGTAAGTTCACCATTGCCGGTAAGCTCTGCGAATCGGGCGATATATTAATCAGGGACATTGACTTACCGGAACCTGTCGCCGGCGATATCATCGCCGTGCCGGGCTGCGGTGCTTATACATTACCTGAGGCAAGTAACTATAACGCCTCGCTTAAACCGGCGGTAGTTATGGTTAAGGAAGGCAAGGCGCGCCTTATCCGGCGCCGTGAGACCTTTGATGACCTCACCCGGCACGATTTAGTCTAGTGGGGAGGCTTGGTGTGTGGCAGATAGTAGGGCAATCTAGGGCGGTATCCTTACTCCAGCGCAGCCTGGAGCAGGGAGCTATATCCCATGCCTATCTCCTGGTGGGCCCCCCTCACGTCGGCAAGATGACCCTGGCGCTGGATTTAGCCCGGGTGGTGAACTGCCAGGGGGAGGAGCCTCCCTGCAGCGCGTGTGACGCCTGTCAGAAGATAACCTCAGGCAATCATGCCGATGTCCAGGTTATCGGCTTGAACTCCGCCGGGAACTCCAATGACAAGCTGCGTACCGAAATCGGCATCGACCAGATTAGGGAGATACAGCATTCATCCAACCTGCCCCCTTTCGAGGGCAGGTATAAGGCATTTATTATTGACGGGGCTGAGCTCATGTCAACGGAAGCGGCTAACTGCTTGCTCAAGACTCTGGAAGAGCCGCCGGCCGTGGTAATCTTTGTTCTGCTTACCGCTAATGAGTCGGTTCTGCCGGCTACCGTGGTTTCCCGCTGCCAGCGATTGGAATTACGCCCGCTGGTAACCTCCCAGGTAGGGGTTGCCCTGAGTGAGCGCTGGGGTGTTGAGGCGCAGAAAGCCGAGCTTCTGGCCAGGCTTAGCCATGGCTGTCTGGGCTGGGCAATATCAGCGGCTGATGATGATAGTCTGCTTGAGCAGCGAAGCCAGAGGTTAGACAAGTTGCTTGACATAACGAGAGCTGATTACGAAGAGCGCTTTGACTATGTAAATCAGCTTATAGCCTGGTTCAGCCAGAGCCGGAGCCTGGTCCAGGAGATACTGGATTTATGGCTTGACTGGTGGCGAGACTTGTTACTGGTCAAGCTCGGCTGTGGTGACGGCATCACCAATATTGACCGGCAGGACCTGCTGGTTAGCCTGGCTCAGGGTTATAGCCTGGCGGAGACAAGAGCTTTTATCAGCAGCATTCAGTCGGCAGGGGAACAGCTAAGGCAGAATGCCAATCCGCGGTTGGTGCTGGAGGTGCTGATGCTCAGCATACCGGAAAGGAGAGCGGCGGTAAACTATGGCTGATGTTGTTGGCGTACGTTTTAAGAGAGCCGGCAAGGTATATTACTTTGACCCGGCCGGTATCGAGCTTGAGGTAGGCGACCACGTAGTGGTCAATACTATCCGCGGCCAGGAGCTGGGGAGGGTGGTTATAGCTCCCGGGCAGGTCCTGAACGGTGAGGTGGCCAAGGAGCTGAAGCCGGTGGTGCGTAAGGCGGAGACGGAGGATATCGAGCAGGCTAAAGAACTGGAAGCCAAAGAGGCTAAGGCTCTGGCCGAGTGCGCCAGGCTGATAGACAAATTCAAGTTACCGATGAAACTGCTATCGGCGGAATATAATCTCGATGGTACCCGGCTCACCTTTTTCTTCAGCGCCACCGAGAGGGTTGATTTCCGCGATCTGGTTCGGGAATTAAACAGCCGTTTTAAGCTGCGGGTCGAACTGCGCCAGCTGGGCCCCAGGGATGAAGCCAAGGTGGTGGGTGGCTTTGGTCGTTGCGGACGTCCTCTTTGCTGTGTGGACTTCCTCTCCGAGTTCTCCCCCGTTTCCATCAGGATGGCTAAGGACCAGAATTTACCCCTCAACCCGATGAAGATATCCGGTGTTTGCGGGCGCCTGTTATGCTGCCTGGCTTATGAAAGCGGGCAATACCAGAGTATGAAAAAGCAGATGCCCAAGGTAGGCCAGCAGGTGTCCACCTCTATGGGGCCGGCTAAGGTGGTGGGGAGCAATCCGCTCAAGGAAACGGTAACAGTGGAAACTGAGAGCCAGGCAAGCGTGGAAGTGCCTCTCAGTGAAATCACTGTTGAAGAAAAACCGTCTAAAGAGGGATAGTTCTTACTGGGGCAGGTATTTCTGCCACTGACTCTGGCTTTGGCGGTAGCGATGGGGGATGTAGAAGTAGGCGTCACCTCGTGGCGGCGCGGGCTTGTGATTTAACTTCATTCTGGCTTCTTCGGGGGTCTTGCCCGCCTTTCGCCGGTTACACGAGATGCAGGCGCTGACCACGTTTTCCCATACATGTTCGCCATTGCGGTATCGGGGAATTACATGGTCCAGGGTAAGCTGGCTGGTCTGTTTGCCGCAGTATTGGCAGGTGTAGTGGTCCCGGTGGAAAATTTCCAGGCGGGTCAGCTTCCTCTGCGGGCGGGGGCGCTTAATCAGGTAAGCCAGGCGTATTACCGAAGGCAGAGGGAAATCCTGGCTGGCGGCGTGGATAAATCCGGCGCCGTTCTCCAGCATCTCTGCCTTACCGTGTTGTATCAGCACTACGGCTCGCCGCACCCGGCACACGTTAAGCGGCTCATAACTCTGATTTAGCACCAGAACGGGCAGATTTATTGCATTTACACTCATAATACGAAAGCCAACCTATTTTACAAAAAAGCGGTAGAGCTATGCAAATTAGCGGTTAGCCCCGGCGTTCTTTCTGCCCCCGAGTCGTCTTCTTACGGCTGGTTCGGTAGTCGGGAGCCATGATAGTGAATATAATACTTAGTTGGTGGTCAAGGAAGCGGGAGACTATAGGGCCGGCCATCTCATCGGTGGTCAGACGGGTGGTGATGACGGTGGTCAGGCGGGCGTTATAGCGGTAGTTGATAATCTGGTAGAGCTTCTCCTCGGCCCAGGGGGTGGTTGACTGCTCGCCGAAGTCGTCCAGGATGAGCAGGGGGGCGTTCTTGACCTCTTCGAAGAGCTGGTCGTAGGTCACCGGGCTCTCCGGGCTGAAGGTGAAGCGCAGGTGGTCTAGCAGGTCAGGCACAACCTCGAATTTGACCGGTTGGCCCTCTTTGAGGCGGTAGTTGGCGATAGCCGCCGCTAGGTGAGTTTTACCGCAGCCAGTCTCTCCTTGCAGTACCAGCCAGCCTTCGGGTGATTTGGCGAAGTCAAAGGCTAAACGGTAAGCGTCCTTCAGGTTATCGCGCTGCTCCGGCGGCAGGTTGACCCGCTTCCAGTCGAAATTGTCGAAGGTCATCTTTTGCAGCAGCTTTGATTCGAGACCACTATATCGCTGCAGGCGGCTCCGGCTCTTTTTATCCCGTTCCGGCTGAGTACAGCTGCAGGGCACGGTTCGGCTGTAGTCCGGCTTACCCGAGGGCAGGCGGGGGTGGACAAAGCCGGCTCCCTTACAGATAGGGCAGGCCGAGTCCGGCGGTGCTTCTGCCGTTTCTTCAGCGCTTGACAATGTGCCCGTATTTTTGCTTGACGTATTTGTCTCGGTCTGTCTTTTTAGAATCTCTCCGATGTGTTCCATTACTTTTACCTTCGGCTGACCAGTTTTCTAAAATCTTGGCGATGTACCTCCAGCTTCGCTTGTTGAGGGCAACCGCCTCTTTGATAGCATCCCTTATCCAGTATTGGGGGTAGAGTTGCTCGGCGTCACGCAGTTCGTCGGCAATCATTGGGGTAAGCATGCCGATGTTCTGCTCGTAGAGGGTAAAGATGTCGGGCGGCTCCTCGGTGTCAACATAGGCCGGCTCCTTGGCTTTAAGCCCGCTTAAACTTAGCTCGCCTTTTTGAATCTTGGCCATAACCTGCCTGTCCGCCTCGGTGTTGAGGAAGTAGATATCCTCGGGCACACCGTCCCTATCCAGCGCCAGGTGCAGGATAGTGCCCCGCCCGGCTGCCATCTCCAGGGCGCGGCGCAGCACCTTATCGACCGGTTGGGCATTCCCTTTTAGACTGCTCATCAGGCTTTTATTGCCGGTTAGCTCTTTATAGGTGGTAAAACGGGGATAACCCCGCTTGTGGTAAAGCGCCTGGAAGACGTGCAGGGTTGTTTTTAATTCATTGATGTCGCTGATTTGGGGCAACAGCCTATTCAGGAAAAAATCGGGCACGGCGGTAAATTTCATTTTAGACGGGAAACCCTTAAATTGCTCCATAGTAAATATAACCGGTATAAGGTTTTATAACAGGCTTGGCTCTTGGTTGGGGATATTCTCAAACTTGGCCATCCTCGGTTTGAACAGCAGCTTGACTACACCGGTGGGGCCGTTACGGTGTTTGGCGATGATGATATCCGCCGGCGGTGGGTAGCTTTCCCCGGGGTGCTCTCGTTCCCAGTCCTCTTTGCTGGTATAGTAGTATTCATCCCGGTAGACAAAGACAACGACATCGGCATCCTGTTCGATACTGCCACTTTCGCGCAGGTCGGAAAGCTGGGGTTCGTGCGAGGCTCGCCCCTCCGGGGCACGGCTTAGCTGCGATACCGCCAGCACCGGTGCGTTAATCTCGCGGGCCAGTGCTTTGAGGGAGCGGGAGATTTCACTGACCTCCTGGACCCGGTTATCAGACCTTCTGTCCCCCTGCATCAGCTGCAAATAATCGACGATAATCAGGTCAACGCCGCGTTCATAGTAGAGGCGGCGGGTTTTACTTCTCATCTCCACCACCCGCAATAGTGGGGTATCATCAATATAAATTGGGGCTTCGGAGAGCCGGCCGATGGCATCCATAATCCGCTGTTCCTGCTCTTCGGTGTGATGCCCCAGGCGAACCTGTCGGGAATCAACCTCGGCTTCGCTGGCCAGCAGGCGCAGCACCAGCGGCTCCCGGGCCATCTCCAGGCTGAACAGGGCCACGCAGGCT
>Ga0315552_1000707_pt1 | contig 20737 bp, 17 predicted proteins | sample SalMarSW160170MG_2_FD_203102 | JGI IMG/M metagenome (GOLD analysis project Ga0315552, IMG submission 203102) | Salt marsh sediment microbial communities from the Plum Island Ecosystem LTER, Massachusetts, United States - Salt Marsh Sediment SW1601-70 ...
TTAGGTTAGAGCTTGACGGAAAGAGGACAGATGAGCGAGTTCTGTACAACTTTCATGAATCAGTTGTTAATGCGCTGAAACCAGTGCTCAAAGAAGGAGTAAGAAGTGTCGTGGTCACAGCTCCGATGAAAACAACTTATGCAGCAGACTTTCTGGACCACGTACGGAAACATCATAGGTATCTTATTCAATCGAAGAGCCCGAACCGAGCAAATTTCGTTGAGCTAGTCGGCTCCGCAGACGACCGCATCGAAGTGGCTGAACTCGTGAAAACCAAGGAATTCTCTAAACTAATAGCAGAGACAACTTCAGAAGAAGCTGATCACATTATAAATGTTTTAGAGAAGCATCTTTACAGCACTGGAGATAACACGGTTGTCTTGTATTCGCTAAAGGAAATCGAAGATATTGTCTATGACCGAGGCAAACGTAATGAATTCGGAACCGCATATCTGTTACTCACAGACCAGTATCTCGCTGACAGTAAAGAAAAGAGCAGAATTCACAGGTTATTGCAGATTTCGAAGAATAAAAAAGTGAAAACAAGGATAGTGAACGCGGAAACTCCGGCAGGCAACCGAATCAGCCAATTTGGAGGCATAATTTTCTTTTCTAATCCAACCAAATAAAGGTCCGATTATTTTACAAAATTTGCGTTTCAGTCAACAAACTGTGCTTTAATCAGTATGACGTCTTGCAGTGGTTTCCAAGCGTCGTCGGTTTCGACTAGTGAGATTTTGTCAACAACATCCATTCCCTCTAGTACGTTTCCAAAAACTGGATGTGCATCGTCAAGGTGACTGTTGTATACCACATTAATGAAGAATTGGCTGCTTCCCGTGTTTGGACCTGCATTTGCCATAGCTACAGTGCCCCTAGTATTCTTGTTGTTGTCAATGAATTCATCCGGTATGCTGGGTAGAATGTCTCCTCCAATAGGAGCTCCTCCTTGAATCATAAAATCATCCTTTACCCTGTGAAAAATCGTACCATCATATACCCCTTGCTGAACCAGATTCTTGAAATTTCCTGTTGTAATCGGCATGTCATCGCGTAACTCAATCAGAATGTTGCCCATGCTAGTAGTAAGCAGAACCTTGTTGCTGTTGGGAACATTTTCGTTTGAAGCGTTATTGCCTAACATAGTATACGCCACTATAATCACTGCAACAACAGCCAACAAACATACAATCAATATTAGTTTTTTGTTGTTTTTCTTTTTACGTGGTCTACGTCGACGAGATCTGCTGGGGCTCATAATCCAGCAATTATAACATTCGCTAATTTAAGCTATCGGGATATAACTCCTAAAACATGTTAGGCGAACATATTCTGTGACATTAAATCTCCAGTTCTTCTTCAACCTCTTTTTTTCCGTGTTCTAACTCCTCAACCTGCTCTGCGTCTTCTCTTAACAGCAAAGTCTGAAACTCACCCACATGTGTCTTCTCTTCCCTAGCCACATCCAACAGCACTTCACGGATCGCCTCATTCTCAGTTGCCGCAGCCAACTGTTCATACAAACTCACAGCATCCAACTCTGCGATAATCGCCAGTCTCAAAATCTCACGATCAAGAATTTTCTTTCCAACTTTTTCAGTCATAATCGGCTTTTCTGCCAACATAATTCTACCCCTCCTCTATTTACCGTAATATTCAATGCCTAATACTTCATAACATTTGCGTATGGCTTCACTACTAATGTTGCCCAGAACACACACTGATATCACTAAAAAAGGCAAGTTGCCACACAGACCACTTCAGAACTACGTTAAATAGTTATTTAGCAAAACTGTGGCGACATCTCCCGCAACTCCCCCCTTTTTTCGAAATATGAAATCTAGCCTTGCGAAGAGTCTTTTAGGCAAGCTGCTAGTTAAAAACTTTAATGACCCTGGGCTTCAGCTGTGGATGTGTAAAGGATGCCAAAATATCTTGCTAAAATTTAAATTATAGCTAAACAAAAGGAAAAAGGGTTTGCTGAGGCTCCTCCACAGACAAACTATAGGAGAAAAGATGAAATCTCAACCTGCTGCAATCGCTTTTGATGATTTCCATCTTTCGTAGTGGAGCCTTTTCAGCCCCTTTCCTTCCAATGCATTACTCCCCATAAAAAAAGGGAGGGAAAATTTGGGTTTATTTCCGTTTTCTGATTATCCAGAAGCCAACTATCACTGCTACTGCAACGATAACAGCTGCTATCAGTATGGCGATTTCTGTGGTTATTAAAGGCGCTTCTGCTGGTTCTGTGGGTTCAGGCTCTATTGGACCTGACGGTGCTGGCGCTTCATCTACTGTGAAGAAGGCTGTGTCGAATGAGCTGCCATAAGACTTTGAACCCTCAAATTCAGCCGTGACAGAGTAATCACCTGCATCAGATGGACTCCAGCTCACGGCAAATTTGCCAGCTGTGTCAGTGGTGGCATAGCCGATGTCTTGGTAGTTGCCGTTGGGGTCAATGGCAGTTAATTTCACTTGAACGCCTTGTGCATCTTCGGGCATTGGTTGCTGCATAAACATGTACTGCATCCATTCGCTCATGTCTTCATCAGAAATTGCTGGAGTACCCTTAAGTGTGAAGTCTAAGAGACCGTTGGTGTTACGCTTGCCAGAGGGAGACTGATCCGTGACTGTGCCTTTAATCGTTACGCTGGATCCAAGTGGGACGCCAGTATCTGGTGCTGTGACTGTGGTTGCGCTTGGTCCCTTGCCGAAGGCGTACAGTTGCATGTCATGGTAATTGAGACCTATAACAATTCCGTCTGCTATGTATACGTTTGCCTCGGTGGGAGACATTCTGGCTCCCCAAAATAGTATGCTCCATAATTCCTCTCCGTTTGATGCGTCGATACAGCGTAGGTTTGGTCCTCGATACATGGGCTGAGTGGGCGAATGCTCACTTGAGACCGCGTAGATTTTTCCGTCACAAATGCAGGCAACACCTATTGGATATAAGCCTCCGTAAGCAGATTCAGTGCCGATTGATGTAGCATCGTATTTCCATAGGACTTCTCCTGTTGTTATGTTATAGGCTATCATTTGTCCGCCGTAGCCATAAGATAGGAGTTTGCCCGCGTAAATTGATTCAGCCATACCGTAATAGTGGAATGCTTCTTCTGGTGCAGATGGACCCCAAAGGAGTTCCATTGTGTCTAGGCTGTATGCCCAACGGCGCAATGTCGATTGTTCCTCAAAGAGGAAGACGCCATCTTCTGGATCCACAGTTCCCATGCTTACACCTGCTCTATAGACAATACTGGGGTCTGGTGTTGCCGCGCGTGGTGGCGTAAAGGTTCGGTTCCACAGCAGTTTCCCTTCTTCACCTTCTTTCAGACTCAAACACCATAAATTACCTTGCACAATCCCACCAGTCTCGGAGTTGCTTCCTCCTGTTCCACCGATAACGAACTCGCCTTCACGAACTGAAAGTATGCTACCCTGCACCGGCGTCGATATTGACACGTTCAATGAGAACCCTTGGTTTCCATCGTGGACGTATGTGTCTGTAAAAGATATTCCATAACCGGAGCCAAAAGCTCCACCCATTGGTCTCCATTGCCAGAAAGCTGTACCTGTTGGTCCACCAAGCAGGGTTGGTACCGCAGATGAGTTCCACACTTGCAAATACTGTACTCCGTCAGTTGTATCTAATATGTAATACAATATGCTTCCGTCTTTCCCGTATACATTTACGCTTCCCCGAGGCGCAGACACATTGGCTATATAGGTACACGTTTCTAATGTGTATCCGTCAAGCATCTCCCAGGTAGACTTTCCGGGCTCGGTTGTATAACCTTCTGGTAAGGTGACTCCAGATGTTCTCCATACATATGGGAAGCCTCCGTGCTGGTTAGGCGAGGCATAGTTGTATATCTGACCAAAAGCGGGTATAGTAGTATCATCTTCTAAGGACAGTGTTTCCCCGGTGTATAGGTCAATGACCCACCAACCTTCATTTCCATGTGCCCATTTGCGGTTGGTGACGATAAGTTTTCCTTGGATAATTATTGGGTTACCTAAGCTGATACCTTGGTAGTGTGACGTTTGGTAGCCTGTGGTACCAAACCATTCATCCATGATGCCTCCAGCCTGATATGGCTTTGTCCACAGTATATGAGCACTTTCTGTTCCTTTACCGTGACCAATCGCATCCCCATTTGGGGTGCCAAACCCACTAGCCGAAACATACGGGCTGCAGCCTGGAGCGAAACTTTGCGCGGCTCCGCCTAGCCAGTTTCCTGCAAGCACATACCACATTCTGTTCGCGTTGTTTATTGGGCGAGTCCAGTAATCATCTGTAACCGGAGCTTCAGACCATTCCTCTACGGGTTCTTCCTGCACAGTGAGGTATACTGGTTCGCTAGTGGCAGGTCCATAAATATCGCCTACACTCTCATGGTCGATAGGTTCACCTGTGGCGCTGGGAAGACCGATTACTTCGTGCGCAGGCATGCGAGCTACAATTGTATATGTGCCCACTTGATTAGGCGTGTATAAACGATATGCGCCACCAACGGGATCAGACTCGATCGGACCAAACGTTTCCATGGAGCCGTCAGGCGCTGTAACGTCCACATAGAAGATCCACCTGTCACCAAATCTACTGTCGACGCGTGCTGTCGGCGGTATTGCGTTGATCCAGAAGACAATTATCGCTTGTTGACCAACGCCAGTAGTTCGTGGTGTTACACCGGCGAAGCAATAAACTGGAACATTCCAGGCAGGGTCATGCGCGTTTGCTGCTGGTAAAGCAACGAATATAACAGATATTGTTAACACTAGAACTAAAGTGATAGTAGCTGTTTTTGTTTTGTTTCTTAGAATTTGCATTGTCATTTTTTCTCCTTTTTTATTTTTGACAGCCATACTACTTCTCACATAAAATTTAAATCTATGTAAGTGTAAACCCACAGTTACAATCAGTTGCTTTGGGGAATGTATAATGTCAGCCTTGGATCAATTAGCCAAGAAATTGTCTGCTTTCGGGATCACTTTCAATCAAGCAAGGGTATACATAACAGCAGCGCAGATGGGCATAGCTTCAGTCAAACAAATTTCAAAAAAATCAAATGTTCCCCGAGAAGAAATCTATCGGTTACTACCAAAACTTGAAAAATTGGGTTTACTGGAAAAAATTTTAGGAAAACCAATCAAAGTGAAAGCCACACCCTTCGAAGCTGTACTTTCCTTTCTCATCAAACGCGAAAAAGACATGAACTCACAAAGGGTTTCTAAACTAAAGGCAGAAAAAGGCGAATTACTAAAAGATATACAAAAATTCGAAATAAAAAATGATTCTGAAGGAAAAGCTCATTTTGCCATCATCTCACAAAGGGATGCAGTAATTCAAAAAATTTTTTCTATGATTGATGCTGCTGAGAAAACCGTTGACTTAGCTTTATCCCGAGACCAGTTTATCCATTTTTTCACCAGTCACAAGTCGCCAATTAAAAAGAATTTAAGCAGAGGCTTAAACTTTCGCGTAGTGCTGGAAAAATGCGAATATGATGACTCGATCATCACAGTATTAAAAGAATACAACTCTTCTAAACTCTCCTTTTCCGTAAGATTTGTGGATCAACAGCTAAATAGCTACTTTGTAGTGGATTACGGAGAGGCGTTAGTGGCAACTTCGATGAAATCAGTTGGGCTGGGAAATTTGCATTATTTATGGACTGACGAGAGCAACTTAGTTGAATTAATTGCAAAGAATTTTGAAGTAATATGGTTAGGTTCTGAAAATATAATTGCAATGAAAGATGAGAATGCTGACATAAGGCTTATACTTGCTCTTAATAGCTTGAAACCTACAAATCATGTAGTATTTTTTTATGGATCTTTAGAAGCCAAATACAATGTTTTGTTTAATTTCCTTAAAATTGGATTAGAGAATGGTGAAGCTGTAGCATATATCGTATCAGAGGAGGATCTGGGAAATATTAGAGAAACAATGAAGCGATTTGGGATTGATGTGGATAAAAGCGAAAAGAAAGGTGCCCTAAGAATCCTAGGATATAATGAATATTACTTCATAGATGGGAAATTCAATATCCAAACGACTAATCGTTTGTTTAAAAAGATGTATGATAATGCGTTGAAAAAAGGATTTATGGGCTTTCGAATCTTCGGAGAGACGGCATGTTTCTTCCACAAAAACCGTTGTGATGAGTTGATAGAACTAGAGAGAACTGCGAATAGAACATTGGATTTGCCTCTTATCGCTATGTGTGCTTATAACCTAAAGCTATTTGATAAGACTAGAAATCCAATAGAATTTTACAATGAATTACTAAAAACTCACAGCATAGCATTATACAGTAAATCAGATAAACATTTGGGAAAACTCGAAATTCAACAAACATGCACCATTTAGGTAATGTTGCAATAATTTGTCTTTGCAAAGAAGCCCATACTGTAAATCTCGTACGCTTTCTGTTTCAAAAAGGCTGATTTCAATATTGCTTAATTTACCAAGAAGCGATAAACAAGTAACACTGTTTAAGCGGAAAGCTAACGGAACGCGACAGGTAACATTTCGTAAAAGAATTAAATGGTTAGCACGAACGCATAACAATCCGAGGTTTCTAAAAATCCATTACCGCACTTTCAGACATTGCAAAGCATTGCGAGAGTACCATAAGACAAAATCTATTCTACACGTCAAGAAAATTCTAGGTCACAGAAACATAATGAACACTCAACGATACGTAGAGCTTTACACAGAAATCTATGGAGACTTGAAACCTGAAAACTACATTAGCAAAGCAGCATCAACAAAACACGAAAGACAGATGCTAATAGAATCTGGATTTGAATGGGTAGGACAAGACAACGATGGTCTAACCTACTTCAGAAAACCAAAGTAAAACCCAAAAAGGTTAACTAAACACATAAAAAGTTTTACTGAATAGTTATTCAGGCAACATTTAGTAACTGCTATGCAACCACTCTCTAATGAGGTCCTGTGATTGATCAGTAAACCATTAGTTTCAATCGTGTCAGCAGGATTATCTAAGTTTGGGCGACTGGATGGAATGTACTGCAGAGAACTTTTCGTAGACGCTGCAAAAGAGGCTTATGATAGATGCCCTAATCTGAACCCGATAAAAGACATTGAAGCTCTCTTCGTGGGTCACATGGGCGAATCCTACGAGCATCAAGGACACACCGGACCCACATTAGCCGACTGGGCTGGCTTGCTACCAAAACCTGCAGTAAGAATTGAATCCGCCTGCGCCTCGTCAGGAGCTGCCCTGAGAACCGGAATCCTTGCTATACTCTCTGGCTTTTACAAGGTCGTCATGGTTGGCGGGGTGGAAAAAATGACTCATCGAACAACAGCTGAAGTAACAGAGTTTCTGGCTATGGCCTCTGACATGCCCTTCGAACAGTGGCATGGAATAACTTTTCCGGGACTGTATGCCCTCATGGCTACGGCTCACATGCACGAGTACGGCACAACCGAAGAGCAGATGGCTCGAGTGGCAGTGAAGAACCATCACAACGGAACTTTGAATCCAAAGGCTCATATGCAGAAAGAAATAACTGTGGAAAAAGCTATGGCATCAAAGGTTATTGCGTGGCCACTAAAACTTTATGACTGCTCGCTAATAACTGACGGAGCCAGTTGTTTAATCTTGACTCATCCAGACCTTGCCAAAAAATTCACTGATGCACCCGTTCACGTTATCGGTTCTGGACAGGCTAGCGACGCCATTGGTATTTATGAGAGAGAAGAACTTACGACGCTTAAAGCTGCTAGACTTGCGGGGCAAGAGGCTTACAAGATGGCTGGCGTAGAGCCGAAAGATTTGGATGTTGCAGAGGTTCATGACTGCTTCACCATCGCCGAAATTATAGCCTACGAAGACCTCGGTTTCTGCGGTTCTGGAAAAGGCGGAAATCTGATAGATGAAGGGACAACTGAGCTTGGAGGGAAGCTTCCCGTTAATCCAAGTGGAGGATTAAAATCGAAGGGGCATCCTGTTGGCGCAACTGGAACCGCTCAAGCCTACGAAATTTACTTACAACTGACAGGACAAGCTGAAAAGAGGCAGGTGGAGAAAGCTGAGATAGGGTTAAGCCACAACGTTGGAGGCTCCGGAGCCACCGCTAGCGTACACATTTACCGGAGGGATTAGAAATGTCTGATAATCCTCCATTCACAGTATCAAGTTTCTACAAGTTTGTAAGCGAAAAGCGGCTAATGGCAGCCAAGTGCAATGAATGCGGAACTGTGCTTCTACCGCCAAAACCAATGTGCACCAAATGTCTTTCCACGAATCTAAAGTGGATAGAACTTGAAGGTGCCGGAAAGCTGCTCAGTTACACAGTCATCCATGTTGCACCAGAGCAGTTTCAGTCTATAACCCCCTACAGTGTTGGCATCGTGAAGTTACAGAACGGTCTTCGCTTACCCGGAATGATTCGTGGCGTGGACCCTAAAGAAATCAGAGTGGGAATGAACCTAAAAATTGACTTTGAACCGTCAACATCCTCCCAATGGCCTGCATGGCCCAGATACTTCTTTAGACCCCTGTAATTGTCTCTAAAGCTACTTATTATCAAAGCGATAGGGTATTTTCCCTTTTTTGTTTGTTTTTGGGATAGTCATGGTGAACTGGGCTCCTTTGCCGGGTACACCTGTTTCCTGAATGATCCAACCGTACGTTTCACAGATTTTCTTTAGTAGGTAGAGCCCGTAGCCTGTGCCTTTCCCGTATCCTTCCTTGAAAATCTTTTCTTTTTCATCCTCTGGTATGCCAATGCCGTCATCATCATAAACCAGTTTCAGCTGATCCTCTCCCTCTTGGTAGTATACTCTGATTTGGCTAACCTTTTCTCCATGCTTCAACGTGTCATCAATAAGATTGTAGAAGAGTTGCCTCAGTAATGAATCAGCCATAACCGTCAAGCTCTGACACTCATTCACAAGCTTTATGCCGTTCATACCTGAAAATAGTATGGCTGCTTCGTCAACGCTCTTCTCCACATTCATGTAGGATAGTTCTTCTACACCCAACATCTCGTAGGTTCTTGCAAAATCAAAAATTTTCTCCATCTGATCAACAGCAGATTCGATGTCACCCAAATATTCTACGGCAGTATGATTGGCTGCTAGTTTCTGTTTAGCCAGATAAGCGTTGTTTGTGATAAGAGAGAGTTTATTTCTGGCATCATGTCTTGTTAACCTGCCAACAACACCCAACTTCTCATTAATCGCCACCAACTCATTCATCATCCCATCCAACTTTTCTTCAGCTTTCTTCCGTTCGGTGATGTTCCGTGCAATACTCAAAATCGCACGTTTTCCCCTGTAAGTCACAAGACTGGAGCTGATCTCCACTGGAATTTTCTTTCCATCTTTGGTGGTGTGCACTGTCTCAAAAACCTGTATTTCATCGGCTGGCATTCCTTCAACAAGACCTTTAATTTCTTCCGGATCTAGATTAGAATCAATACCTGTAAGCCCTATAGAAAGCAATTCTTCTCTAGAATACCCCATAACCTTAACAGCAGCATCATTCACATCCATAATGTTACAATCAAAATCAATAACCCAAGCCGTATCATTCATTCCATTAAGTAACTCTCTATACTTTCCTTCACTCTCCTGAAACGATTTCTCAGCCTTCTTCTGTTCAGTGATGTCCCGCGTGATAACATGGAAAAACTTCTTTCCAGATAGCTCAATCACCTGCACTGTGTTTATGATATCTCTGATTTCGCCCGTTTTAGTGTGATGTTTGGTTTCGAACTCGTCTTTTCCCGTCTTCAATACCTTTTTCATGTGTGCTGTTGTTTCCTCAGCGCTTTCTAGAACCTCATAATCAGAAACAGTGAGCTTTGCAAATTCTTCTCTTGAATAACCAAGTTGACGATGGGCTTCTTCGTTGAACTCAACTGCAGTTCCAGTAGAGTCAATAATTAATATGCCCAAAGGGGCCTTATCAAAAAGTGCATGATACCGCTTTTCTGCCTCTCGAAGCCTACTTTCCAGTTGTTTGCGTTCGTTTATAAAGACAGAAAGTTCCGAAGCTGCAACTATGTTTCCCTTTTCGTCTCTGATGGGATTGGCAGTAATCTCTATCCAAACGCGTTGACCGTCAGGACCAGGAACTGACTGTTCATGTACAACATGATTCTTTCCTGTTTCAAAGATTTGTTTGACTCCGCAGCCGGGGCAAATGCTGGTGCGGTCATTATATACTGAGTAGCAAGTTTTACCTTTTACATCTCCACAGGCGGTCTTAAGAAACTTATTTGCCCATAGAATTTTGTAATCTTTCGAGATGATTGTGAGTCCAGCGCCAATATTTCCTGTAACAAGTTCAAGCGTTTCTCGTTCTCGGCGCAACTGTTCTTCCATTTTTTTGTTGTTAGTGACGTCTCGGAATATTCCTTGAACTAGAGTTTTATCGCCCAGTTCAAAGAGATTAGCCTTGATTTCAACAGTTTTTATTTCTCCAGTTTTAGTAATTACTTGCGCTTCCAGAACATCTCCTTCTTTTTCTGTGATATGCTGTCTGAAAGTTCTGCTAAATTCGCCATCCAATTCTTCAATAGGATGAAGAATCCTCTGATGCGCACCAATAATCTCAGATTTCGTTCTGCCAACCAACTTTGTCGCCGCAAGGTTACAGTCAAGTATTATACCGGTTTCTGCATCAACCAAGAAAATTGCATCCATTGCTTCCTCAAACTGCTTCCGATATTTTTCTTCAGACTCTTGAAGAGCTTTTTCCGCCCGTTTAGCTTTCACAGCGGTTACTATGCTATGTGCAAGTTCCCCATACACTGTTTTGGGTTTTCCATGTTTGTTGAAGTATCTGTCGGCACCAAGATTAAGGGCTTCAATCGCTATTTCTTCTCTGCCTTTCCCAGTGAACAAAATGAACGGAACATTGTTTCCTCTATCTCTCAATTCTTTCAAGAAGTTCAATCCATTTGTTTCAGGCATTTGATAGTCAGAAACGATCACGTCATACGGTTTTTGCCTAATTTTTTGCAGGGCTTCGTTGACAGATAAGACAGTTTTTATTTGGAACGAATCCTGCATTTCCAAAATTCGTTTAGAACTCTTCAAAAAATCAGCATCATCATCCACATGTAAAACGCGTATCAAAGTTTTAGGGGTTAAACTTACAGGCGTTTTTTGTAACTGTTCAGCAGATGATTCTAGCATATCTTGATCCAACATTCTTTTTGACCGTGAAATTGAGCTTTGAAGACCTGTTCTTAAATCAATGAATTATGTTATAATGATTGCGAAATGAGACTATAGATCGGTAATCTTGCTGATTCTGATTCAGAACATTATGGTTAGGCATGACTAAGCTAATCACTATTTTTACTGTTAAGTTTCTGTATTAGGATTGCTATGTCGTTGGCTGAAGAGGCTATGTAGTGAGCGCCAGAGCAGGTTAACTCTTCTATGGACGAAAGACCTGTCGTCACCCCCACAGCGAGAACATTAAGCTGGATAGCACATTCAATATCTTTGACGCTGTCTCCAACTAACACAGCTTCCTGAGACCTAACTTTCAAAGCATCCAATGCAGCCTCCAGATGCGTAGGATGCGGCTTAACCTCAAAAACAGACTCCCGCGTGATCACAGCATCGAAAAACTGTTCAAGATGGAAGCGCTTAAGAATATAATTTGTCGTCTTTTCGCTGCTTATAGTACACAAGGCAATTTCCAGTTTCATATCCCTTAGTGCCTTTAGGGTCTCCGGTATACCCGCGAAAATTTTGGCTGTTTTGGCAGCTTCCAACTCGAAGTCCTCCACGACAGAAAATATCATATCCTTGATTTTCGCGAACTCCTGTTTCTCCATTCCTTTTGCTGTAAGGTATTTTTTCACCTTCACTAGCATGTCGAAGGCGGTTTCGTTAAGCGAGAAAAGAGAGCGGGAGAAGCCTTGTTGGGTGAGGAGGTTTATTATCTTAGTCCTGCAAGCTTTGATGTCTAGGTTAAATTCTTTGAGAGTTCCATCCAGGTCGAAGATCACTGCTTTGATCATGAATTCTAAACATCCTTTTTATTGCTCTAAAAGACTGTTAACTTCGTAAAATTGCTTTTGGTTTCGGAAAGTAACCTACCAACTGAACTTATTTTTGGTCCATATTATCTGTTCGCAAATGCTTTTTATGGCTTCAATAGAGAAGTTATGTGAATGTGGTTGGCATGCACCTAAAAACGCTGATGTTTGCCAGCGTTCTGGTTCTTGTAGGTCTAGCCTTGTTTTTCTATGGCACATCTATGAGCAATCATGTGATGAACCCAGAAGGCCTTATTTCAGGATCATATCTTGTCGTGTTAGGCATTTTTCTTGCCATAGCGGGTTTTCTTGTGCTGGTGTCTCAGATATTTCGGGGTCACTCAATACTCTACTGAACTACTAACAGAGTGTTTACTTGTTTGATGGGTTCTAGGATTTTTGCTCTGCCTATTTGAGGTGAAGATGGGCTTCTGGCAACATTATTGACGATATGTATATAAGAGCCTATCGTCGATATGCTTAACCAAACATAACAGGGCGATTACATGAAAAAAATCAAAATCTCAAAAACTGGAATAAGCAAAATACTCGTAGCAGCGATTGTTGCCATCATTGCTGTTGCAGCAATAGGCGGTTTTTGGTACTATACAAACACTGGCTCAGAAACGACTGTCTTGAAGGTTTTCTGCGCAGGTAGCTTGACACTTCCATTTGAAGACATAGAAACCCAGTTTGAAGCAGACCATCCGAACGTTGATGTACAATTGGAGCCAGGCGGCAGCGTCACCCGAGTACAGAAGATCACGGAACTTGGCGAAGAATGTGATGTGCTGGCATCTGCAGATTACAGTCTGATACCTAGCATGATGATGACGGCGGAATCAGACTACGCAGACTGGTACATAATATTCGCTGTTAACAGAATGACCTTAGCATATACGGATAACAGCAGATACGCTGATGAGATAAATTCAGATAACTGGTACGAAATTCTTAGAAGAAGCGATGTGAAGTGGGGTTTCTCTGATCCCAACTTGGATCCTTGTGGATACAGGTCTCCAATGGTCATACAGCTTGCCGAATATGAATATGGAGACAACATGATCTTTGAAGATTTAATCGAGGCTAATTCAGACATCACAGTTACGGAGGACGCTGGCACATACGTTATCAACGCTAATATAACAGACTTGAATCCTAACACCAATAGGCTGATGATCAGAGAAAAGTCAGTTGAATTAGTCACATTTGTGCAGGAAGGCGGCTTAGACTACGCTTTTGAATACTCAAGTGTAGCCAAGCAACACGGACTAAAATATTTGGAACTACCTGAAACCATCGATTTGAGCTCGGCTAACTATGAGGACCTCTACAAAACTGTGAAGATTCAGAAAACCACAACAACTAGCACCGGAAAACCAATCGTTTACGGTTTAACCATACCCAACAATGCTCCAAATCCAACTCTTGCAGCGGAATTCGTCAAATGCATCATAAACGAATCGGGTCAAACCGTTTTCAACAACAACGGACAACCACCTGTCGTACCAGCAGAAACAAATGACATAAACAAGATCCCTGAAAGCCTTACAAAATACATTGTGCCGTAAAAAATGATAATCAAAAAAGCTTTAACAGGGCTCAAACGTCACTCCCTCTCCCTGATTTTTTTGTTCGCAGGTTCTCTTCTAATTCTTTTTACGATACTAACGCTCTTTAACATGATTTTTCGGCAGCTTGTACTGGACACAGAAGGTCTTCTGGAAGCGGCTGCTGACCCAGTGGTGATTGAGTCCATTCTTTTAACTTTATATTGCTCCTTTCTGGCAACTTTAATCGCAACAATTCTGGGAACTCCTTTAGCATACGTTCTTGCCAGACACGATTTTCCTGGAAAGAACATTGTTGAATCTATCATAGATGTACCCGTGATAATACCTCACAGCGTCGCCGGCATAGCATTATACGCACTATTTATGAGCAGAAGTCCTGTAGGAGGAGCCTTCAGCAACATCGGCATAATCTTTGAAGACTCCATGTGGGGCATCGTAGTAGCGATGCTTTTTGTAAGCGCCCCATTCTATGTAAACGCAGCCAGAGAAGGCTTTCAAAGTATCAATCCACGCCTCGAACGTGTCGCCAGAACCCTAGGTGCTAGCCAGTGGAAATCCTTCTACAAAATAACCTTACCCTTATCTGTTCGTCACCTTTTTTCAGGGGCTGTGATGGCGTGGGCTCGAGGTATAAGCGAGTTCGGTGCCGTGATAATGATAGCATTCTACCCCATGATCGCCCCAGTTTTAATCTTTTACAGATTCACCACTCATGGTCTAAAAGGCTCTCAACCCATAGCCGTTCTCTTAATACTCATCTGTATTGTCATTTTCGTCCTTCTACGCACAACTGCAAGGTACTGGGAGAAGAAAAAATGATCACTCTTGAAAATGTTAGCCACGAATGGGACGATTTCTCCCTGAAAAACGTGTCTTTCAGCGTGAACAAAGGCGAACATTTCATTATTCTCGGGCCTACAGCTGCTGGAAAAACATTAATCCTTGAAACAATTGCTGGATTCTACGTTCCGCGTAAAGGAAAAATCTTGCTGAATGGAAAGAACATCACACGTATCCCACCTGAGAAGCGTAACATTGGTTTTGTCTACCAAGACTACTCTTTGTTTCCCCATATGAGTGTAAAAGAAAATGTGGCGTTCGGCCTGAAAATGCAGAAGCTTCCAAAAAGAGAAATTGAAACGAAAGTTCAAGACATCATGGATTCCATGGGTATATCCTATCTAGATAAGAGGTTGCCTTCTACTCTATCTGGTGGAGAACAACAACGGGTGGCTTTAGCCCGCTCTCTTGTAATAGATCCTGACATTTTACTCTTGGATGAACCTTTAAGCGCTCTGGACCCCAGAACCCGGGAATCGCTGATTGAAGAACTTAAGAGAATCCATGAAGTGCGAAACACGACAACAATCCATGTCACCCATGACCAAGACGAAGCTTTAGCGTTGGCTGATCGGATAGGTGTGATAATGAATGGTGAACTCGTTCAAGTTGACACGCCATATACGGTCTTTAATGAGCCTGTAACCGAGAAGATTGCAACTTTTGTTGGTGTGGAAAACGTTCTCAAAGGAAAGATAATTTGCAATGAAGATGGCGTGGTCGTAGTGGAAACTGGAAACTACCAGATACGGGCTCTTTCAAACCTCAAGGAAGGCGAAGTAAACGTGTTTATCCGACCAGAAAACATCATTTTATCTAAGGTTAAGTTAGAAAGCAGTGCACGAAACAGCATCAGTGGAAACATTACTAAAATAAACCAATTTGGGGCAACCTTTAGAATATACATTGATAATGGTCTCTCAGCTTTAGTGACAAAACATGCAATCGAAGAGCTTGAATTAAATGTTGGAAAAAAAGTATACGCTTCATTCAAGGCAACAGCCATACATCTGATTAAAACATGAAAAATAGATAGAACTTTAAATCCCGCGAAGACCTAAAAAACCCGCGCTTTTGTTTTCCTTTTCCCATTGATTTTATATGCACAACGACTATACTTGATATTGAAGCCCATGCTCACTAACAATAAGCACAAAGTTCTATGCAAAGTCTGGCTTGAATGCGAAGGAGAACCATTACTGGGAAAAGGCGGAGCAGAAATCCTAGAAACCATCAAACAAGTAGAATCTATTTCAAAAGCAGCAAAAAAGGCTGGAATGTCCTATCGGTACGTCTGGAATTATCTGGCGAAAATAGAGAGAACTTTAGGCGAACCGGTTGTGAAAACCTTCAAGGGAGGAAGTAAGGGGGGAGGAGGAGCCCTTCTCACAGAGCTAGGAGCAACTCTGCTGAGAGAATATAATCGGGCTGAAGGTTACATGAGTGAAATAATGGGCGACGAAACATATTGGGAGGCTGTTGGATTGAAAATAAGTGCACGAAACCGATTGAAGGGAACAGTTCAGAAAGTCGACAAAGGCGTAATAACCGCGAAAGTCAAAATCAAAATAGAAACACCCGTCACTGTAACGGCGATCATATCAAAAGAAGCTGTCGAAGAACTAGACGTAAAAGCTGGAGACACCATTGAAGCCGTAATCAAGGCTACTGAGGTAATGATTGCAAAAGAAAAATGAACCAGACCGTTACTACAATCCGTGATTTCTAGCGGAGCGGATACAAAAGCATCAACGCGCTCCCTCGGAATTAACGAAAACAGTTTCTATGTCTAGCGATAATGTTTTTACGCCTAACGAAGGTATCTTTTATTGTTAGGAGGAGATGTGACGTGAAGATTTTTAATGAGAAGTTTGTTTTTTCGACCAAGGGCGAAATAGATTTCATGGACCTAACAGGAAAGGTTCATGATGTTGTGAGAAAGTCCGGAATCAAAAACGGGTTAATTCACGTTTTTGCTCCCCACGCAACTGGAATAATCATCTTAACCGAACACGAACCAAGCCTAGACAGTGACATTAAAGATTTTCTGGAAAAAATTATTCCTAAACATGGCGGCTATAGGCATCCATCAAACGCCCACGCCCATCTCAGATCGATGCTTCTGAGCCCAGACAAAACATTGCCTATCATAGACGGAGAGGCAATTTTTGGCACTTGGCAGTCCCTAGTTTTCGTGGAAACTGATGTGTACCCCCGACGAAGAACAATCATCATGCAGGCCATCGGTGAATGAAAACAGAACAAATAGCCGACAGTTACCCTAGATGCAGTTTAATCTCTAATTTTCTGAAAAGACACCTACGATCACCTTCGCCTTATCTTTTACTGTTTCCGAAGGCATCCATTACAGAAAAGATGTCAAAATGAACATTCCGCGTCTAACACATTTACAATATACAGCTAAACAAAGCTTGATTTCGTCCATTTTCGTCTTTTTACTTCAGTTCATCTCTGAAGAAATCTTAAAACAAAGTTGCGTCTGCAATCATATTAGGAGCCTAATAATACTTCATTGTTGAAAAACAGCTTTTTCTGGAAAACCTAAGCAACAAAAATGTCTTGTTTCCATAAAAATTACACTCAAAAACGGGCAACTCTAGTGCCTTTTAGCCTCAAAATCAAGACCGCTTACAGCAATTTTTTGCACATATAAGCTTCGAATATAATCGTAGATTTGTTGGTTGTTATTTTGTGTGGATTTCCACTGTGTCGCCGTCTTGAAGAGGAAATGTCCCGCCGACCTTTTGTGGACTAAAACGCAGCCGCTTTGACCACACTTTCGCGTATGAAAACTGTTCATAGAAGTCGCTGTGAATCCGCTTTGCCAAATCAAAGACTGTGGAGTCCTTTCTGATGGTGAAGGGTCTCATAGATGCATCCCGTTTATTCGGGTCTTTAGTGTAAATGCGAATAATATTCAACATATAAAAGATTTCGGACCCCAACTCATCTAAACCAAGCTTTGCGGTGCAGGACACAACGAGAATCTTCATTTCATCTCCAACAACCTCCTTCAGCTGCTCCAGTCTTTCAGCTGCCTTCGGATTGTCTGCTTTGTTGGCGAGAATTATTGCAGGCCTATACACTTTGCCCTCGAAGATGGCTTCCTCAACATCATCGAATGTAGCTTCGCCCCAAATCTTAACGGTAGCATCACGTATTCCATAGCTTTTAAGAAGCCGAGTCAAATCCTTAACCGAGCAGTCAACCAGCCGCCCCAAAACAATAAACTTCAATTTGGCACCCATATGCTTCTTTTCAATTTCGATACGCGCGTTAGGCTTTCTAGTAACAATTTTCGCTTTCTCCAACTCTGCAGAGATAAGAGCAAATTGCTCCACAGGATTCTGGGACAAATCCACCATGAGAACTATGCCGTCAGCGTTTCTGGCTGAAGTTAAGGTTTGGAGTCCCCATGATCCCCCCTCTGAGGAGCCCTCCATAATGGCTGGGGTCTCAACCATCTGTAACTGCAGGTCTTTGTAGTTGAACATTCCTGGTGTCGGCTCTGTTGTGGTGTAGGGATAGCTGGAGATCAGCACTTTTGAGTTGGTTAGAATAGATAACAGGCTGCTGCGTCCAACGTTGGTTGGTCCCAAAATAACGATTTGGGCGTCTCCCTCTTTTTCTATGAAAACTTTTGGTCCGCCTGTTCCCGATTTCTTTTGTTTTTTTTCTTCAATCTCTTTCTTTAGCAGCGAAATCTTCCTTTTGACCTGAGCTCGAAGATTCTCTGTGCCTTTGTGCTTAGGGAACATGCTCATGAATTCTTGCAGTAACCTGATTTTTTCCTCAGGTTTCCTAGCTAGAGACGCTTGTCGGTATTTGTTTTTAGCCTCTGCAGGAAGATTAGCGGGCATAGTATAGCCATCTACTACTAAGTTCGAGTGAAAGAGATATTATCTTTTCGAAAAAAAGTAGCCCCGTTTTCGGCGAGCACACCGGTTGCTGAGAGGGAACTGCGTTGATGCTTTTGTATCCGCTATCATAACCAAAACTCACGTAGAGAACAGAGTTAGCCAAGTTGCTGGGAATAGTTTGCAGTGTCACCATCGTTTTTGCTTAATCAGTTGTGAGGTTACTGTCCTGAAAGGATGCAATTTTGGGCTTTAATTTTGAGAGTAGGGCATTGTGCAACACATGAGGTAGGCAAAACTAGCCACTTTGCCCTCCTGTTGAAGGTAATTTTAGACGTTTTGGTGATGCTAGTGAATGTCGTATTACTGGCATAAAATAGCCTCACTAGTGCTAAATGTGGCTCCGAGGAGAAGTGTAAACGCATCTTGTTTGTCTAACAGTCCACTTAACAGTTCTCGTCAACTGTTATTTTTAAATACTTGGAGTATTATACACTCCGCTGAGCGGTAAACAAAGATGTATGATCTGACTTTACCCGAAGTTGAAACTGTGAGGAAGAGAATAGCGTCAGCAGCAAAAGACGAGGCAAAGTTCTGTTTGATGGCTGCCTATCTGTTTTGTGCGCGGGCCTCAGAAATAATCGGAGCAACAAACCGTTATGACGTAGCACATAATCAAACTGTAGCTCGTGGACCAACCGGACACGACGTTAAACTTGAAACCTTTGAACGCGGAGACATTAAAACAGAAGCCGCAATCTTCATAGTTAGAACCGCGAAGCGTGACGGAAAAATAAGAAAGATTGCCCTGCCCCTCGAAAAAACGTTTGAACCTTGGACGGAACCGCTTTACAATTATTACCTTGAACATGGAAACGATAAAGTGTTCCCGTTCACGAGACAGAAGGCTTGGGAGTACGCACATGAGACTTTTTCCGGTCTAAGTTATCCCATAGAAAAATATAATAAATATGATCCTGACGACCCAAAACCTAAACCCGTTAGGGCCCACAATAAACCGTTTAGAACTCATGCTCTGCGTCACTTACGAGCCACAGAATTAATTGAGACTTTCGGCTTCACAGGTTTTGATCTTTCTGTTTATGGCGGCTGGACCTTACGTAGCATGGTTGGTGTTGGTTCTGCCCTGTCCCGGTATGCTCACTTGGACTGGCGAAGATACTTTCCAAAGTTACTGAAGAAAAGAGTTTAATCTATTCAAAGAAAACACGGTTTAAGCATCATTTTTCGGCATTCTGGTTTTTCTTGATTGTTTACGCGGTGAATTTATTAATATTGACTGAAAATAGGGCTGAAATAAACATTTTAGTGTCAAAACATTGTTGGGGTAACAGTTTGAGGCAACTGTTAAGTTACGGAGTTTTTAAGGAGAACAAGCCCGAAACAACCACACTTCAAACTAAATAATATCGTATTCTGGCATGAGGCTACGCATCACGCATAGCTTTCTAATATTGCTGAAATGTTCCAGAGCCAACAATAAACAGTCATGTTTTTTACGCAAAAAGGGTAGGGCTGGGAACGTAAAAGATGTGAGGTTTCAACATCCTCTGAGTCAAAGTTCAAGGTATAAAGATTCAAAACAGTTTTGTGAGAGTTTGCGGAGGTTTCCTCTGCTATAGTTTGGATACAGTTTCATCACCGAGTTTCAACGCTTCTCCGCATTTTTTCCCTTTACACCATTAATGCGAATACAAAGCAAAGGATTAAAACTATTAATCAATAAATAACATCAAATCTAGAAACGAGAGAGTGCCAAAAGTGAGAGAAAAAGTCATTCTGGCTTCGGCATTATGCAGGCAATTTGAAATCGATGACGTTATTGTTGAAGCTATAAAGAATCTAGATCTCACAGTTGAGGAAGGCGAGTTCATTTCAATCCATGGTCCTTCCGGTGCAGGAAAGACAACTCTTCTCAATCTAATTGGAGCCCTAGATAAACCAACAAGCGGAAAAATCGTTGTCTTTAACCATGACCTCGGAGCATACGACGAAAACTTTTTGGCGACCTTCCGCTCGGCCTATATCGGATTTGTTTTTCAATCCTACAATCTCATTTCAACCTTAACAGCCGTTGAGAACATCGCATTTGTTGTAGAGTTAGCTGGCTGGTCAAAAGAACGAATCAAAGAACGTTCGGAAACCCTGCTCAAGCTGGTTGGTTTGCAGCATCGAGGCACCCACTTTCCTGCTCAACTCAGCGGAGGTGAACGCCAAAGAGTAGCGTTTGCTCGAGCCTTAGCTAATGATCCCCCTCTTCTCCTCGCAGACGAGCCTACCGGAAACTTGGATGTGAAAACAGGTGTAGAGATTGTCAGCATTTTGGAGAAAATTAAGGAGGAAGGAAAGACCGTTATTGTAGCGACGCATGACGAAAAACAG
>Ga0315552_1000716_pt1 | contig 20534 bp, 15 predicted proteins | sample SalMarSW160170MG_2_FD_203102 | JGI IMG/M metagenome (GOLD analysis project Ga0315552, IMG submission 203102) | Salt marsh sediment microbial communities from the Plum Island Ecosystem LTER, Massachusetts, United States - Salt Marsh Sediment SW1601-70 ...
CGTTTTAGAGTGGTCTTTGCTGACGCCATCAATATAAGCACCCCATGGACTTTCCCCTAATTTTAAAAGGGCGCCTGTTGTAAGATCTCCCTGAAAAGACTCGTTATTTTGCTCTGTTCTGGATTCCGCACCGAGGTATACCAGATTACATTCTGGATCGCACTCCCCTAGATGAACGCGGTAATTTTCAAATTTATTACCAAAGGCAGATTCTGGAAAACCACCTGTTATCGGGATAACCATTGGTTGGTAATTCTCATCACCGTCTTTATCAATCATTACCAGGATCTTTTCAATATCCGGAAAGGCGTAAAATGAACGGCCTCCTATAAGATGAGGGTTTTGCAGAGCGATATGGGGAGGTAGCAACGGTTCGGGGACGCTACCACCATAATTCATGGCATACAGGCTCAATTGACCACTCAGGTTACTGATGAAAAAAAGGCGATCATTCACTAATTGGGGTGCGAGAAATAACCGAGCTGAGAGAAGCGATTCTATGCGAATCATGGGATTTGAAGTTCCTTTCTTGAAGGTTTTTGCTGCCATAATGAAAAAATACCCCCTAATCTTACCATGAAGGTTTCAAGTTACATGGCAACCTTATTTGTTGCGATCTACTTCTACCAGGCTGAGCCAGTAACCGATCCCTAGGAAAAGCACACTTCCCAATGTCGCCATCCCAAAGCGTAAGGGACCAATGCTGGCAAATGTCCATTCTAATTGGATGGCAATAATATGCCCTACCCAAAAGCCAGACCATGCTAAGAAAATATAAAGAACCAGGCGTCCAGCACCGCCACCTCGCCATAGATGGAAAAGGGCTCCATAAAGAGTCGATGTTATCATGCCGAAAAGAAAGGAAGGTAGGGTCATAATTGAGGATTATGAGCTATCTGAGTATACCTTGGGATCAGAGTTTACTCGAAAGGATAGGGGTTGTCAACGAATATCAATTTAATCCTGCGGGGAAAGTCGTACTCATCTTCTAGAGATGCAACTAAAGAAAATCCTTGAAAACCAATAAGGTAGATTGCCATATCGCTTCGATAAACTCTATTAATCCCTTGCGGTTTTACGAATATCACAATATAATTATGAATAATTTCGAATATCGTATCTTCGATGATGAAATGGATCAGATAGATTCTGAAATCATCACGCTTCTACAGCGTGATGGTCGCAAACCATTTACCGATATCGCCAAAGCGCTTGGCATTTCTGAGGGGACAGTTAGGAATCGGGTTACCCGTCTGGCAGAGGAACAAATACTTCAAATTGTTGGCATGGTAGACCCTTCCCGGGTAGGTTTTAATGCACCAGCCATGATTGGGGTTTCGGTTCAACCCCCAATGATGGAAAGTGTAGCAAAAACCGTAGCTGAATTTCCTGAAGTCAGTTATCTGATAATGGTGTCTGGGGAGTTTGATCTTTTTGTAGAGGTACTTTGTAAGGATCGCGATCATCTGGCCTCGTTCTTAAATCAAAAGTTACAACACGTTCCAGGCATTCTGCGCACACAAACTTTTATGATATTGCGTACTTACAAGATGGCTTACGGCGCCATACCTATGACCTCAATTCCTTGATCCAGGGAGAACACAGCTAATTCGTCAATCCCAATAATATCCTTTCTTGGTCGAGCTATCTAGGCCTTGCGGATGTTATCATTTCCCACCTTATGGATAAATCCATGGCTGAAGAATTTTCAGTAGAGCTTCGAGATGTGGTGAAACGCTTTGGGCAGGTTACCGCGGTGACGCATGTCTCCATACAGATTAAAGATGGTGAGTTTTTCTCTCTGCTTGGCCCAAGTGGCTGTGGAAAAACGACCACTCTGCGTTTAATTGCTGGCTTTGAAATGCCTACATCTGGAGAAATCCATATTGGAGGAAAACCACAAGGATATCTACCAGCTTATAAACGTCCCGTCAATACTGTATTCCAAAACTATGCGCTTTTTCCCCACATGTCAGTGAGGCGAAACGTAAGCTTTGGACTGGAAATGCAGGGAATCTCCGAACCTGAGATAAAGCGTCGGGTGGGTGAAGTAATAGAGCTGGTACACCTTACTGGTATGGCAAACCGCCGACCAAAACAGCTTTCGGGAGGACAGCAGCAACGGGTAGCCTTGGCGCGCGCCCTGGTCAATCAGCCGAAAGTCTTGCTGTTGGATGAACCTTTGGGTGCTTTGGATCTGAAGCTTCGCAAGGCCATGCAAGTGGAATTGAAGGCACTCCAAACGAGGGTGGGAATTACTTTCGTCTATGTCACCCATGACCAGGAAGAAGCCTTGACCATGTCTGACAGGATCGGTGTTATGAACCAGGGAAAATTACTCCAAGTTGGAGCGGCGTTGGAGGTCTATGAATTGCCCAAAACCCGCTTTGTCTCTGATTTTATTGGCGAGACAAACTACCTTGATGGTCGCGTGAGCAGTATCCAGGATCGCTATGTGGAAATTGTGATCGAGCCTGATATTAGGGTGTGGGCTCCTACGCTACCTGACTTACACCAGCGACAACAGCTGACCATTGCATTCAGGCCGGAGAAGGTGCATCTAAATTCTGGGCAGAAGGAAGGATTGAACCAGGTAGCCGGCACGATCCAGGAGGTTGTTTACACCGGATCTGCTACCACCTATAATGTCATCCTGCCAGATAAGTCAGTAATAACTGCCCGTAGGCAGAATATCGAAATCACCCCAGGCACACAGTTTTCTACGGGAGAAAAAGTTACGGTTTCTTGGCCTGTTGAAATCACCAGGGTCTTCACAGAATGAAATTGACTTGTTTACTGAAAAAATCAATCATTGAACAATTAAGGAGTATTAATTTACTCGCTTGTCGGGTGTAATCTATGCAAAAGATGATCCGCCGATATCCCTCTTTAGGAGCCTGGTTGTTGTTGTTTCCAGCCGTGACTTGGTTGGTTGTGTTTTTTGTGGCGCCTTTATTTATTGTCCTGGTGTATAGCTTCTTAGAACGAGGCACCTACGGGGGAGTGGTATGGCAATTCACCGTTGAAAATATCAGCCGAGTATTCGATCCACTTTACCTCAATACCTTTATGAGATCAGTCTATATCGCCATGATAACCACGGTTATCTGTCTTTTCCTTGGATTTCCTCTGGCGTTTTTTATCGCGACCCGCCCTCCGAAGCGACGGAATACACTGCTGCTAGCTTTGATGATCCCTTTTTGGACCAATTTCTTGATCCGCACTTACGCCTGGCTGACTATTCTTCGGACAAACACGGGCCTGATCAATACTTCCCTGATGTCTCTGGGCATCATAAAAGAGCCACTGCCTTTGTTTGGCAATGATTTTGCCATCATTCTAGGATTGGTATACGGGTGGTTACCCGATATGGTCTTGCCGATCTACGCAGCCTTGGAACGATTGGATTGGAGTTTAATTGAAGCAGCCAATGATCTTTATGCTTCTGGGACGAAAGCTTTCATGCGTATTATCTGGCCACTTTCCCTACCTGGCGTAGTAGCAGGTTCTATGTTGGTGTTTATCCCCTCACTGGGTGCCTTTGTCACTCCAGCCATTCTTGGTGGGGGAAAATCCCTCATGATCGGGAATATCATCAGCAATCAATTCCTGGCAGCGCATGATTGGCCATTTGGATCAGCTCTTTCGATGCTGATGATGGTATTGATGCTGATGGCAACCTTAATTTACTTCCGGTCGACAACCAGCAAGGGGTCATAATGATTAGCGCTTCTGCTGAGACTACTGCAAGTCGTATTGCAAGGTGGCGAGCTCGATTGGCCAACTTTTCCCTATCAACCTACGGGTTACTCGGATATCTTTTCTTCTACGCCCCTATCATCCTCTTGGTTGTTTTTTCTTTCAACGATTCACGTTCTACTGCTTTGTGGAATGGTTTTACTTTGAGATGGTATGGGGAAATGATAAACGACGAGCAGGTCATCCTGGCCTTGTGGAATAGTCTATTTGTGGCAGTTGTATCGACGGCAGTATCCACTGTCCTTGGGACTCTGGCTGCTATGGCCATGGAACGTTTTACATTTTATGGAAAATTGGCCATGGATGCCTTGCTATATCTTCCGATCATAATCCCAGATATTGCTATGGCGATTATGCTGTTGATCTTCTTCAACCTATCCGGAATTGGATTTGAGCCGTGGAGGGTAGAACTCTTTGGTATCCGACTGGCGGTTCCTTACTCAGTAATCATAGGGCATGTTGCCTTTAATATCTCTTTTGTTGCGGTGGTCGTACGCGCCCGTCTGGCACAAATGGACCGCACCTTAGAAGAAGCTGCCAATGACCTCTACGCCGATAGTTGGATGACATTCAGGCGAATCACTCTGCCGATGATGATGCCGGGCATTCTCGGGGGAGCTTTGTTAGCTTTCACGCTTTCTCTCGATGACTTTGTGATCACCTTTTTTACCAGTGGGGCTGGATTTAATACGTTACCGGTGCGGGTCTTCGGTATGATTAAAAAAGGTGTAACTCCAAAGATCAACGCGGTCTCGACACTGATGTTAGCTGCCTCTTTGTTGTTGGTCATCATTTCATTGGTAGCAAGGAAAGGAGGTGAAGACGCACCTGTAGATCTCAATTTGTAATCACCCCAAACTATTTAACCTTAATTCAGGAGGAGAAGAGTGATGAAAGATAAGAATATTTTCCTTTTTCTGACATCGATATTGATCCTTGGCATGCTGCTTAGCGCTTGCGGAGGTGCCCCCACACCTGTGGTGGAGACAATCGCTCCGCAAGAAACCCAGGCTCCCACAGAACCGGTTGAAGTAAAGCCTGCCAATGAGATCGTCATCTACAACTGGTCGGAATATATAGACCCGGAGATCTACACGCAATTTGAAGAAGAATTCGGGATCAAAATGGTTGAAGATAACTTTTCCAGCAATGAAGAGATGCTAGCAAAATTACAGGGTGGGGCGACAGGATATGCTTTAATCGTCCCTTCGGATTACACGGTAAGCATTATGAAAGCTGAAGGGATGTTAGCTGAGTTGGACCAGAGCAATATCCCTAACATGAGTAATCTGGCAGACCGTTTCCACGACCTGCCATTTGACCCCGGGAACAAATATTGCGCTCCCTATCAATGGGGGACAACCGGCATAGGTTATATCGATGGGGAAGTGGAGAAACCAACCAGTTGGGCTGTCTTATTTGATCCAGATCCTAACGCTGTCACCTATGGCAGGACAACTATGCTTGACGATGTGCGGGAAGGTTTTGCCGCGGCATTGGTGTACCTGGGTTACGACATAAACACTACCGACGAAGCGCAGCTTCAGGAAGCAAAAGATGCCCTCATTCGGGCCAAACCAGGTCTGGCAGGATACGATAGTGATACTTTTGAGGACCTATTGGCCTCGGGTGAAAATCTGATGGCGCATGGCTGGAACGGTGATTTTCTGGTAGCTCAAGAGGAAAATGAAAACATCGCTTATACCGTCCCAGAGGAAGGCGGTGTGATTTGGGTCGACAATATTTGCATACCCAGCTCTGCTACTCCAGAAGAAAAACTGGCGGGTGAGATGTTTATTAATTTTCTGCTTCGCCCAGAAATCGGCGCATTGCTTTCCGAATTTAACTACTATGCCAGTCCGAACGCTGCCTCTGAAGAGATGCTCGATGAAGAGTTTCTTTCAGATCCAACGGTCTACCCTCCCCCTGAAGTTTTAGAGAGGCTACAATTCATAACACCAGTGGGAGAATCGGAATCGCTTTACCAACGGCTTTGGGATGAAATCAAATCTGCACCTGTCCCATGATAACTGAAAAGTGGTGCGGTGTCCTTTATCAAGGGACGCCGCACCCCATGGAAAGGAAATAATCGTTAATAAACCCATGTTTATCAATGGCGAATTCATAACGGTGAGTACTCAGGGAACCTTATCAGTCATAAATCCTGCTACAGAAGAGCTATTGGGCCAGGTTGGGCGCGGCACCAAACGAGACGTTCAATTTGCTGTAGAAGCAGCCCGCAACGCCTTCTGTGATTGGCGGAAAACTCCAGCTGCAGAGAGAGCAGCTTTATTGCACAAGGTTGCAAACGACATCAGGGCTCATCACGACGAGATTGTACGATTATTAACCCAAGAAGAGGGTAAACCCATCCCCGAAAGTGATGAAGAATTATGGTGGAGCGAGGAAACATTCGACTATTACGCTGAATTAGGCCGTCACGACCGGGGAGAGGTAATTCCTCCTGGGGATCCGGCTCAGTTCAATTTTGTTCTGAAGGAACCCTTGGGTGTAGTCGGCTGCATTGTGCCCTGGAACTATCCCTTACTGCTCATGACCTGGAAAGTAGCTCCCGCGCTGGCCGCAGGAAACACGGTGGTGATTAAGCCCTCCAAACTGACGCCGCTTTCTACATTGCGTTTAGCAGAAGTAGCCTTCAGTCACTTGCCAAAGGGGGTCGTCAATATCGTTACTGGTTTGGGTACTGAGGTGGGAGAACCGCTGGTTAATCACCCGGATGTAAGCATGATTGCTTTTACCGGATCATTAGCAATTGGGCAGCGGATTGCCAGGCTGGCAGGGCCAAAAATGAAAAAGCTGCACCTGGAATTAGGCGGCAAGGATCCCATGGTGATCGCTTCCGATGTTGAGATAAAGATGGCAGTCAGGGGGTTGGCGTATGCTGCCTTATTAAACACCGGCCAGGTTTGTACCAGCACTGAACGTGTTTATGTACATGAGAGTATTTATCCCCAATTAACTGAAGAATTGGCGGATTTCATTAGTAAGCTGCGCCTGGGTAATGGATTAGATGCGTCTACGGATATCGGTCCTATGATAAGGGATCACTTTCGTGAAAAAGTGGAAATGCAATTAGAGGAGGCCCTCGGGGACGGTGCCAGGATAATCACAGGTGGGTCGCGCCCAACTGAATTTGATCGTGGCTTCTTCTTACAACCGACTCTCATCGTCAATGTTGACCATTCGATGCGTATCATGCAGGAAGAGACTTTTGGGCCGGTTATTCCTTTAATGTCTTATAAATCCTTTGATGAGGCTATCGACCTGGCTAACGACAGCCCGTATGGTCTAGGGGCTTCACTCATGAGCAATGATGCCCGGTTAGTTAAACGATTCTATGAAGATGTTAAAGCCGGGACAATTTGGATTAATGATCCCTTAACGGACAATTTCGCAGGACCCTTTGGTGGGATGAAAATGAGTGGATTGGGCCGCGAGCTTGGTCAGGTAGGGTTTGATGAATTTTGCCAGGTAAAACATGTACATTGGGATATCGAGGGTGAGGAGAAAGCATATTGGTTCCCTTATTGAATTCAAGTATTGTTTAGGATCCGGGTAAGGGTTAAATTGCGAGCTTGCACCCTTTGCAAGCAAAAAACCGTTTCATATCGTCGATATTCCTTGAGGAGATTACCATGCGAGCTCTAGTGCTGGGTGGAGCTGGGGCGGTTTGTAAAGAAACAACCCGCGATCTAGCTCAATATAGCGATTTCGATGAAATCACCGTTGCAGACTATAACCTGGAAGCCGTAAAACAGCTGCTTGCGAGTATTGACAGCCCTCGCTTGAAAGCGCTGAGGTTCGATGCGGATGAGTATCAGGGCATGTTGGAATTATTTCCACAATATGATGTTGTTGTCAATGGCTTGCCGTTTAAATACGATTATGCCGTTAACAAAGCTTGTGTTGAATCGGGCGTCAATGGACTGGATTTATCCAGCGATGACCCACAATTCGAATTGGGAGAGCAGGCTCTCGAGAAAGGGATACTTTTCGTGCCAGGAGTTGGCGCTACCCCTGGGATCACAAATATGATGGCGCGCAGAGCCTTTGAGATTTTAGACAGTCTGCATGCAGTAGAGATCTTCTTTGCAGCCTTTCGTTGTCTTGCTCCCGCTCCAGGATTATTGCAAACCACGTTGTGGGAATTCAATCCGGAAGAAGCTGACCGCAAGGAAGTGTATTATGAAGATGGTCAATGGCATGCCACACCTCCGCTTTCGGGTGAAATTTCTGTGCGATTCCACGAGCATATTGGGGAACAAAAAGTGTATTATGTCCCCCATGATGAAGCATATACCCTGCCTCGCTCGTTTCCATCTTTGAAGAGGGCAGCTGTGCGCGGCTGTTTTCCCCCACATGTTATGGCGATCATGGGTGCCCTGATGCGCGCGGGCATTTTATCGAGACGACCTCTCAAGGTAGGTGAGGAACATATCCCTGCCATAGAAATCGTCCGAAAATTATTATCCGATAGTCCATTCTCGCAAGAAAATCCAATTTGGGGATACGGATTAGTTGTAGAAGTGTTAGGAGAGCGAAACGGCAGGCAAGTCAAATGCACCTATCGAAGCCAGCACCCACCACAACAGCAATGGGGAGGTCAATCAGCTTATTATAAAAATGTAGGTATTCCACTCTCGATAGGGGCGCAATTAATCGCCAGTGGTATCACGGAGGTAAAGGGGGAAAAGCCACCAGAACTGGCTTTTCCAACGAAACCTTTCTTTGATGCGCTGGCTTTGCGCGGTATTACCGTCGAAGAGCAGATTGTTGAGACAGGGATATTAGCGAATTAAAGTCCAAATGTTACTAGCACAAGATTGCTACACACTTAAAAAATGGAGAGTCACAGATGAGTCTTCAAGGTGAAAAAACACGAAATTTATACAAACAGGCAGAGAAAGTCATCCCCTATGGCGTTAATTCTAACTTCCGCTATTGGGGTGCCGATGACACCATGGTGATCACCAAAGGCAAAGGTGCATATATCTGGGATGTTGATGACAATCGTTATATCGATTACCGGCTGGCTTTTGGACCGATAATCTTGGGTCACGCATATCCAAGCGTGATAGAAAGGGTCCAGGAAGCCATAAAAGATGGCACCCTCTTCGCCTGGACCACGCCGTTAGAGATTAAGGTCGCTGAACGTATCGTCCGTATGTGCAATGTAGATAAAGTTCGTTTGACTAATACAGGCACAGAGGCGACTATGCACGCATTGCGAATTGCCAGAGCCTATACCGGGAGGGAGAAATTCATTAAATTCGAGGGTCAGTACCATGGCATGGCGGATTACTTTATGTACAGTACAGCTTCATCGCCGAAGAGTGCCTTGGGATCACGCCGCAATCCGATCCCCGCTGCGGTCACTTCTGGAATCCCTAGCGAGATCAGCAAATATGTAATCGTCCTTCCTTTCAACGATTTTGAACGCCTGGAAGAGACCGTGGAAGCCAAATGGGGAGATTTGGCTGCCATCTTTGTAGAACCACTATTAGGGAATATGGCGGGGATCATGCCAAAAGCCGGATACCTGGAAAAGATCAGAGAGCTCTGCACTAAGTACGGGATTGTGATGGTTATGGATGAAGTAAAAACTGGTTTTCGCATAGCCAAAGGAGGCGCTCAGGAGTATTTTGGCGTGCAGGGCGATCTCGTTACTTACGCTAAATCTCTTGGAAATGGATTTCCTATCGCGGCCATCGCTGGAAAAGAGAAAGTCATGATGACCATAGAGCCAGGGGGTGTAGCTCATGGCGGTACTTATACTGGTAATGTTGTGGGTACCGCGGCAGCTGATGCCACTCTGGAAATTTTGGAAAAACAACCCATCCACGAACATTTATATTCTTGTGGAAAAATATTGCGTGATGGCATTGATCAAATCCTGACCCAGGCAGGGATTCCTCACCATATGACTGGTTTGCCTCCGATTTTTGGCTATGTCTTAGGGACGAACGAACCTCCCACTGATTTCAGGGCATACGCAGATGGAGATGACCAGCTTTATGAAAAAATCGTATTTGCTCTAATTCAAAGAGGCGTGATGCCCGATGCGGATGGGCGTGAGCCATGGTTCTTATGCTACAGTCATGATGAGCAAATTATTCAAGAAACCCTCACGATCTTTGAAGATGCGGTTGATGACGTCAAAAAAAAGCTCTAATTGAGGAGAAGTGATTCGGAGACTTTTATGCGCCAGTTGTGGATAAATGGAAAATACGAAAGTGGCGGCGATTCAGCCCGGCAAGCGATTAACCCGGCGACGGAAGAGGTTATCAATGAGGTGACTTGGGGCACCATAGAAGACGCAGAGAAAGCAGTTTCGGCAGCGAAGGAGGCTTTTCCAAAATGGCGCAGGATTCCATCAGGTGACCGTACCAATATGCTGCATGAGGTGGCTCGAAGACTTAGAAACCAGATTGATCAGATTGCGACTCAGTTGACCCTAGAAACCGGCCGTTCCATCCGTAAGAACCAGGGTTATGTCGAGTGGTCAGCGCAGTGTTTCGATTATTATGCAGAACTTTCGCGCCATTATCGCGGTCGTCTAATCCCCTCTCCCGAGAATAGCCAGTTATCGATGGTCTTAAAGGTACCTTTAGGGGTTGTGGCTGCAATTGTTCCCTGGAATTATCCATTGTTGTTGCTGGTTTGGAAGCTGGCGCCAGCCTTGGCAGCTGGGAACACCGTAGTAGTCAAGCCCGCCAGCTATACTTCCTGGGTTTCTTTGGGATTTGCGCAGCTATTTGACCACTTTCCACCTGGAGTCGTTAATATCGTCACCGGATCAGGTAATCAGGTTGGCGAATACCTGGTCAAACACCCGGATGTACGGATGATCGCTTTCACGGGAAGCACAGAAGTTGGACAGCATATTATGCGCTTGGCTGCTGACGAGGTCAAGCATATCCACCTGGAATTAGGAGGTAAAGATCCGTTGATTGTTTGTGCAGATGCCAATTTGGAGGCGGCAGTGAAAGCGGCAGTTTGGGGTGGCTTTTTAAACGCGGGGCAGGTATGTACCTCAGTAGAGCGCGTTTATGTCGACCAGGAGGTATATCAGCAGTTCTTAGAACAGGCAGTAGACCTCACTCGCAAACTAGTAATTGGCCCAGGCATCGATCCTGAGAGCGAGGTAACCCCCATGATCCGCCTCAGCGAACGTCGCAAGGTGGATGATCAGGTAAAAGCTGCGGTAGAAGCGGGAGCGCAGGTGCTCACCGGAGGCCGTATACCTCCAGACAAAGCTAAGGGGTTTTTCTATGAACCCACGGTGATGACGGGTGTATCTGAAGAGATGGTGATTATGAGTGAAGAAACCTTTGGACCGGTATTACCTGTTCTACCAGTTGCCGACTTTGAAGAGGCTTTATTGCGTAGCAATCAATCACAATACGGATTGGGAGCTACCCTTTTTACCTCTGATGCGAAGAAAGTCAAGCAGTATATGGAGGAAATCGAAGCGGGAAATGTCTGGGTAAACGATCCTTTAATCGATAATGTGGCTGGGCCTTTCGGGGGCATGAAGCGCTCAGGTATAGGACGGGAATTGGGACTGGAAGGTTTTGAAGAGTTCTTGGACACCAAACATGTTCATTGGGAAATTGAGGGAGCCGTTAAACCCTGGTGGTTTCCCTGGGAATAAATCAACTACATACGCTACCGATAAGGAGTCTATCAGATGCACATAACAGTCTTAGGCGGAGCCGGCAAAATGGGGTGTATTGCCGTTCAAGACCTTGCCGGGGACGGACGGGTCGAGAGCGTCCGTATCGCTGACATTAACCTTGCGCAAGCTCGTACGGTTGCTGATTTTATTGGCGGCTCCAAGATCGAATTGCAGGAAGTCGACGTGAATGACCCGGATTCGTTGCTGGCTGCTCTGGATGGCACAGATGTGTGCTTGAATGCCACAGTATATTACACCAATCTACTGGTAATGCAGGCTTGTCTGAAGGCTGGTGTACACTATACCGATATGGGCGGGTTATTTCATACCACCAGGAAACAACTCGAGCTGAACGACCGTTTTGTCTCTGCAGGGTTAAGCGCTGTACTTGGGATGGGATCCGCTCCGGGGATACCCAATGTACAAACGCGTTATGCTGCCGACAGGTTGGATACAATTGAAAGTATAAAAATCTACGATGGAATAGCCCCACCACCTGCTAACGACGTTCGCTTCACCTACGCCGTCCCGACCATACTAGATGAGTTGACTGTCCAACCAATGATTTACAGGGGTGGTGAATTCTACGCTTGTGATCCAATGAGCGATTTCGAGGATTACTGGTTCACACCCCCCATCGGTTTGTTGCCGATGCACCTGTCGTTGCACTCAGAGGTGGCCACTTTGCCGATTTCCTACCAACATAAAGGTGTCAAGGAATGTTTCTTTAAGATAAATTATTGGGGAATGGCGAAGGAGACCGTCGAGAAAGTCAAAGTGCTGGCAGATTTTGGTTTTAATAACGATCAGCCGATTGACCTGAATAGTCAACAGATCGTACCAAGAAACCTACTGGTCAAGCTGTTGTCTGAGTATGTTCCCCCCATTACCGATTTCTTAACCGCGCCTGCCAATCAACCACCTAATTGGGTCAAGGAAATCGTTACCGAAGTGAGAGGAATGAAAAAAGGGGAACAGGTCACGTACAGGGTAGGTACATTAACCTGTAAAGGTGCGCTTCCAACTGGGGTAGCCCCAGCGATTACAGCGATTTGGCTAGCGGAAAAACGCATACCGTCTGGGGTCCATCCTCCTGAGATGGTCATCGAGCCAGAACCATTCTTCAACGAATTAGAAGCCCGAGATATCCCCACTCAGGTTTCTGTCACTTCAATGATTACATAGGGTTCGGTTCCATCTGGAATCTGCACTAAAACATATCCCAGCCTTTCTCGGTCAGGATGGCTGTATCAATGACATTTTTGGGGTAATCTCGATTGAGGGTTAATAATATGGATGATTTTGCTGGAACCTTATTGAACTATGTTGATGGTGTATGGCGCAGATCGACTGCTTTCGAAACGTTAGAGGTGATCAACCCAGCCTCTGGAAAAGTGCTGGCAAAGGTACCATTATCTCCGCCAGGTGAAGTAGATCAGGCGGCCAAAGCAGCCACCGAGGCTTATAAACTCTGGGGTCACACTCCTCCCACCCAACGCATCCAACATCTCTTCAAGCTTAAAGACATCCTCGAAGAAAATATTGATGAGCTTTCCCGCACGATCACCCTGGAAAATGGCAAAACTTTCAAGGAAGCCCAGGGTGAGATGCGACGCGCTATAGAAAATGTGGAGGTTGCCTGTGGTATACCCACCATGATGCAAGGGGGCATTCTAGAAAACATCGCGCCAGGGATCGACGAATTCATGATTCGTCAACCAGTGGGAGTGTGTGCAATCATCGCTCCCTTCAATTTTCCTGGAATGATACCGTTTTGGTTCCTGCCTTATGCCTTAGCTTGTGGAAACACGGTTTTGGTGAAACCATCGGAAAAGACCCCTATTACCATGCAGAAAGTGTTCGGCTTACTGGAAGCCGCAGGTTTTGACCATGGAGTAGTCAATCTGATCAACGGGAGCGCAGACACTGTTAACGCTATCCTCGATCATCCATTAATTAAGGCGATCAGTTTCGTGGGCTCTACCCCTGTGGCACGACACATCTACAGCCGGGCATCTGCCAATGGAAAGCGGGTGCAGGCACAGGGGGGAGCAAAGAATCCGCTCATCATTTTACCTGATGCCGACCTCGAGGTGACTACTCAAATCGTAAGCGATAGCGTTTTTGGCAATGCCGGACAACGCTGTCTGGCTGCTTCGTTAGTCGTTACAGTAGGTGAAGGAGCCAGAAAAATGTTTAACCTAGCACTCGCCGAGGATGCCAAAGCGCGTGTGGTTGGGAATGGCTTGGCTGAAGGAGTGCAAATGGGGCCAGTGATCACTCCTCAAAGTAAAGCGCGTATCCAAGGATTGGTAGATAAGGGTGTGGAAGAAGGTGCCAACATTCTTGTGGACGGCCGTGAGGTCCTAATCAAAGGCTACGAAAAAGGCAATTTCTTAGGTCCAACTATATTGGAAAATGTACCGCCCGCAGGCGAAATCTTCCGGACTGAGATCTTTGGTCCAGTGATGGGGCTGATGCATGTTGATACGGTGGATGATGCCATTAAATTGGTCAATAGTAGCAACTACGGTAATATGGCCTGCCTGTTCACCAGCAGTGGATCTGCGGCCAGGAAATTCCGTAATGAGGCCGAAGCAGGAAATATCGGTATTAACATCGGGGTCGCCGCTCCTATGGCCTTTTTCCCATTTAGTGGCTGGAAAGACAGCTTCTTCGGCAGCTTACATGGACAAAGCCATCATGCCGTTGAATTCTTCACTCAGACCAAAGTAGTTATCGAACGTTGGTTGAAGGATTGGTCTCGCAAATTCTAGATCGGTCTTCGGGTATTTAATAAAGTTAGTAGTTACACAGTTCAGGGGAAAATCGGGGGTGTTTGGGCGGGCAACGCCCGCCCAAACACCCCCATCCTCCCACCAACTGCGTAAGTCCTAAAGTTTTATTATAGGAGGGTATTATGCCTTTCGGATATGCAGGAAGAATCCTACATGTTGACCTGACTCGGGGAACCCTTGAGGTTGAAGAACCCAGTGAGTCCTTCTATCGTAAATATATGGGTGGAAGCCTGATGGGAATGTATTACATTTTGAAGGAGATGCCAGTCGGAGTCGAGCCGTTAGCCCCTGAAAGTGTCCTGACTTTAATGCTCAGTGTTACCACTGGAGCTCCTATTTCTGGTCAAAGTCGCTTGAATGCCAATGCAAAATCGCCTGTCAGTGGTGCTATTGGCGATTCTCAGTCGGGTGGTTTTTTCCCAGCTGAACTGAAGTTTGCTGGTTTTGATGGAGTGGTCATAAAGGGAAGGTCTCCAGAGCCGGTCTATTTATCCATCTTAGATGGAAAAGTAAAACTTCATGAGGCTGGACATTTGATGGGAAAAGTAACCGGCGAGGTTGAAACAATCCTACGTGAGGAACTAGAAGAGCCTAAAGCAGAGATCTTGCAGTGTGGACCGGCTGCTGAGAACGGGGTGTTATTTTCCAGTCTGGTCAATATGGCAAATCGCAATAATGGGCGGACGGGCATGGGCTTAGTGATGGCAAGTAAGAATCTCAAAGCCATCGTGGTTCGTGGTATGCAGAAAGTTGCTCTCGCCGATCAAGCCGCCCTGGCTGCACTCTCGAAGACTGGACCAAAGTTAATGCCCGATAACCCTGATGTGGACGATCTGGGCACATACGGCACGGCCGGCGTGGTAACTTACCAAAATACCATCGGAACCTTACCTACCCGTAATTTCAATGAGGGCCAATTTGAAGGGTGCGAAGATATCAGCGGTGAGGTGATGTCTGAGACTGTACTCAAGAAACGAGACACCTGTTATGCTTGCGTGGTGAGATGTAAGCGCGTGGTGGAAATTAATAATGGCCGGTATGTCGTTGATCCGCTTTATGGGGGGCCAGAATATGAAACCCTGGCGACCTTCGGTTCCTACTGCGGGGTTAATGACCTGGCAGCCGTATCGAAAGCAAATGAAATCTGCAACAAATACGGGGTAGATACGATCTCATGCGGGGCGAGCATCGCCTTTGCAATGGAATGCTTTGAAAAGGACATCATCGGTATTGAGGAGACGGGAGGCTTAAATCTGCGTTATGGGGATGCTGAGGCGATGCTGGAGGTCTTGAAGCAGATTGTAACCAATAGTGGAGCTCTTGGTGGTCTTCTTTCCCAAGGTTCCGCCCGGGTTGCAAAAATCTGGGGACCATCTGCAGAAGAATGCCTGATCACGGTTAAAAACCAGGAAGCCCCAGCCCACATGCCTCAAGCAAAAAGGTCGTTAAGCCTGATTTACGCAGTCAATCCCTTCGGCGCTGACCATCAGTCCAGTGAACATGACCCCATGTACGAAGAGGAGGCCTCAGAGTTCTACTTGAATCGGTTAAAACAACTCGATTTGAAAGATCCGCCGACTTTATACAGTCTTGGACCAGAAAAGGTGAGGTTCGCAGCCTATACCCAGATCTTTTACAGTATTTTAGACACTTTAGAACTTTGCCAATTCGTGTGGGGACCAGCCTGGACGCTATATGGTCCTGCCGAAATGCTCGAATTCGTCAAGGCTGTGACAGGTTGGGAGGTCAGCCTGTACGAATTGATGAAGGTGGGAGAACGTCGTCTTAACCTGATGCGCGTCTTCAACGCTCGGGAGGGCTTTGATCGTAAAGACGATAGACTACCCGTGAAATTCTTCAAACCCTTAAAGGGCAGTGGGCCAACCGCTGGGATGTCGATCGATTCAGATGAGCTTGAAGCCGCTCTCGATCTTTATTACCAGCTACTCGACTGGACCGCCGATGGAATACCTACGCGGGCAAAATTAATCGATCTCGGTATCGAATGGGTTGCAGACCTGCTGCCGGCTGCCGCCTGAAATTTAATTACAAAGCGTGGTGTCTATGCCAGACTTCAAAAAAGCCATCCCCCATGTTTCACCAGTTTGGACAAGATATACCCCCCTGATTGTTGAGCGTGGTCAGGGATGTTACCTTTATGACCAGGATGGCAGTGCCTACCTGGACTTCACTTGCGGTATTGGTGTAACCAACACCGGTCATTGCCATCCGCGGGTGGTGGCTGCTATCCGCCAACAAGCAGGCTTGCTCCTACATGGACAGGTCAATATCGTATTGCATACTCCCTTGCTTGAGTTGGTGAATGAACTGCGCGAAATCGTATCACCCAAGCTGGATGGTTTCTTCTTTAGTAATTCGGGGGCAGAAGCGATTGAGGGAGCTATAAAACTGGCGCGTCATGCTACCGGAAGACAGAACATCATCGTCTTCCAAGGCAGCTTTCACGGGCGCACTATTGGGACCATGTCGTTGACTACCTCGAAAACAATCTATCGGGCTGGTTACCAACCGCTCATGCCTGGTGTATTTGTGGCTCCTTACCCGTATGCATACCGCTTCGGGTGGGACGAAGAGAAGACCAGCCAGTGGTGTCTGGATGAATTAGATTTTTTGCTCACAACCCAAACCGCTCCAGGGGAAACCGCTGCAGTTCTGGTGGAACCGGTATTAGGTGAGGGAGGCTATGTCGTACCACCAGATACTTTCTTACAAGCCCTTCGCCAGGTGTGCAATAAACACGAGATGCTGCTTATTTTGGATGAAATCCAATCTGGCTTCGGTAGAACTGGGAAGTGGTTTGCCTACCAGCATTTTGGGGTTGAGCCTGACATCCTGACTGTTGCAAAGGGTCTGGCTTCAGGTATGCCCCTATCTGGTGTATTTAGCAGTTTGGAACTGATGGAAGCCTGGATCCCCGGATCTCATGGTGGTACATATGGAGGCAATGTCGTAGCAGCTGCAGCTGCGGTAGCCACAATCCAAGCAATCCGTGACGAGAAAATGTTAGAGAATTGCCAGCAAAGAGGAAAACAGCTGATGGACGGATTGCGAGAGTTGCAGAGACGCTTCCCAATTATTGGAGATTTACGCGGGTTAGGTTTAATGATTGGCACTGAATTTCGAACCCCAGATCGCCAGCCGGATAAAAACACCGCCAAGGCTGTCATACACGCATGCCAGGACAGAAAGCTCTTGTTGTTGACATGCGGTCCATGGGACAATACCATCCGCTGGATTCCACCTCTCATCGTGACCAAAGATCAAATTGACCAGGCTTTGGATATCTTTACTGAATCGATGCAGGAGGTTATACAGAACGTTTCTACTTGATGGAGTATTTTATGCATATCTGGAGAGTAAATACACGAAAACAAGACCTGAAAGTCGAACCTGTCCCCGCCAGCTGGGAACATCTGGGTGGGCGTGGGCTGATATCGCGAATATTGTTAGATGAGGTTCCAGGAACTTGCGATCCCCTCGGTAAGTATAACGAGCTGGTTTTCGCTCCAGGTCTGCTTGTTGGTCATATGCTTTCCAGTTGTGACCGTATTTCAGTGGGGGGAAAAAGCCCTCTCACCGGTGGTATTAAAGAATCTAACGCCGGTGGGCGCACGGGCTTGCACCTGGCGTACCTGGGAATTAAAGCTTTAATCATAGAAGACCAGCCTGCTGGGGATAGCTATTTTGTACTGCATGTGAGCAAGGAAGGCGTTCGTTTCGATCAAGTTAATCAGTTACCTGGATTAGGGGTATACGAATCAGCGAAGCTCTTATTGAAGCTTTATGGGAATAAAGTCGCCATAGCCCTGATAGGCCCTGGGGGCGAGATGGGTTTCGCTTCAGCCGGTATATTAAATCTTGATAAAGACGCGGTTCCCTCGCGCATCAATGCCCGTGGTGGTTTGGGTGCCCTGATGGGATCTAAGAAGTTAAAAGCAATTGTGATCAATAACCAGGGAGGGGTCAAGCCACCGATTGCACATTTGGACCAATTCAGACAGGCTCAGAAGGCTTTTAACAAATCCTTGATGGCTCACCCTCAAACCAGAGTTTATGCGGAATACGGCACGGCGGGAATGACGCGTATGAGCAATGGCTTTGGAGGACTGCCGACCCGTAATTTTTCCAGCGGTCAATTTGAAGGTGCAGAAAAGATCAGTGGTGAGTACATGCGCGAATTACTCTTAAGCAGAGCTGGTGAAAGTAATCCCACGCATGCCTGTATGGCTGGCTGTACCATCCGTTGTTCAAACATTTTTGGGGATAAGGATGGTCAGAATGTAGTCTCCCCATTGGAATATGAAACTATAGGGTTGTTAGGTGCTAATCTCGGTATCGATGATCTGGATATGATCGCCCGGTTAAATTGGGAAGTAAATGACCTGGGATTAGATTCCATAGAAATCGGCGCTGCAATGGGTATAGTATGTGAAGCTGGCATGATAGATTTTGGAGACAGCACCGGTGCGTTAGCCTTGTTGAAGGAGATTCGTAAGGGATCAGTTTTAGGGCGCCTGTTGGGGCAAGGTGCAGAGGTAACCGGACGGGTTCTTGGCGTCAAGCGGATTCCGGTAGTGAAAGGACAAGCAATGTCGGCTTATGATCCCAGGGCGATCAAAGGCACTGGTGTGACTTACGCAACCTCACCACAAGGGGCTGACCATACCTGTGGTTTGACGATTCGCGCCAAGGTAGACCATCTTGATCCTTGCGGACAGGCTCAGCTCTCGCGGAACTCCCAAATAAGCAATGCGGGTTATGATACTTTAGGAGCGTGTATTTTTGCAGGATTTGGATTTGCGGGAAAACCTGAAACCATTCCAGATTTGCTCAACGCCCGCTTTGATTGGCAAGTTGGCAGCGATATCCTTGAATCGCTGGGTCGTGAGTGTCTGGCTCTAGAGCGTGAATTCAACCGGCGAGCAGGATTCACACCCGCTAATGACCGCCTTCCAGAATGGATGCTAACGGAACCGTTGCCACCGCATAATGCTGTCTTCGATGTGAGTGAAGAAGATCTCGATGGGGTCTTCGACTGGTAGGGAAAATAAAGTTCGAGGTGTCCTACGAAAATAACAGTTCAATTGCATACCATCTTACAAAGGAAGACGCCTGAAGGGTTAGTTGACCGCTTAGAAATTAATCTCAAACCTGCCAGCAACATTACTGATTTGCTCGGAAAATTAGAAGTGGACATGGATACTGACGCCATGTTGCTGGTGGTTAACGGTCGTATTGCTGATCCTTCTCAAAGGCTTAGTGAGGGAGATCAGGTCAACCTGATGCCAGCGATTTCAGGGGGTTGTTTATTTTGGCAAAGTAAAATAGAAACGAGTAAGACCAGGGCGAGATTCCACCTCAATTTGACCCCCATGGGCCTCCACGATGCCTCTGGCGATGGCTAACCCCAGCCCGGAACCGCCAGGTGAGCGGCTGCGCGATTTTTCCCCCCGATAGAAGCGTTCAAAACTCGACTAATTCGTTGTCCATCCATCAACACTGGGTCAACTTCTGGGGAGACATCCCCTTTCAGGTTAATTCCTTTCTGATGAGCAAGCTCAGAAAAACTCTCCAAAGTATCGGAAACCAAGTCTGTCATTGAATTCTGCTCCTTGTTCAGAGGCAATCCACCGGTATCTAATTGGGACATCTGGAACAAATCGTCGATCAGCATCGAGAGCGTTTTGATTTCCTTTTGAGCGGTGGATAAATATCTTTGCACAGTTTCTTGATCTTTGACCATACCGTCAGCCAGCGCTTCAATAATGGCCCGGATGGATGCCAAGGGGGTATGCAGATCATGCCCGATCCAGGAGATTAGGTCGCGCTTGAGGTGATCTAATTCGCGTTGTTTCCGATCTGCATTGCTTAATTGAATAGTCATTTGATTAAAAGTGGCAGCCAGGTCAGCCATCTCATCCCGTCCCGTAACCGAGAGGCGTACATTGAGATCGCCCTGTGAAACGCTCTGGGCGGCGTCTTCGATTTGGCGAATTCGATCGGTAAGCCTTATCGATAAGAGATATCCCAGGGCAACTGCCATGGTCGTTGCGAAGATGAGAAGAACTGTGGCTACTAACAGGTCGTGCTGATTGGTGAACATAAGAGCAGCAGTAACCCAAACATTAATAAAGGTCAGCAGGCTAGAAAGCAGGTAGCCTCCTAATAACGTCCAACGAATAGTGGGCGACCGTTCGACCCAACCTAAACGATAAGCACCGTAACCTGCCAGCCAGGAGATGATCGCAGTTACAGAA